>ERZ761602.107-NODE-107-length-192034-cov-9.650472_pt1 | contig 192034 bp, 149 predicted proteins | sample MGYA00512165_ERZ761602 | MGnify/ENA primary metagenome ERZ761602 (study PRJEB28899, sample SAMN02445085) | bioreactor sludge metagenome | biome: EBPR sludge; isolation source: Thorneside wastewater treatment plant | place: Australia: Brisbane, Thorneside...
ATGATAGTGCTCAGCGCGAAAGTAGGTCAGTGCCGGGTCATTCCAACTCGCGGCGGCGTCCTGCAACGGACGTCGCCGCGTTCCATGCCTCGATCAGGGATCGTGCGGTGCGCCCGGCTGTGTCCGCGGCTGCGCCTGGCGTGCACGCCGCGGTCCCGCCGAACGCTGCCCCTGTGGATCACGTCCCGAGTGTCGGCAGGCTGCCGTCGAGCACGGTGCGTTCGTGCAGCGGTACCGTTCCCGAAGCCCAGGCCGTGCCGGCGCTGCGGCAGTTCGCACTCCGTCGCCTGCGGCTCCCGGTCGGCTGTGGCACCCTGTGCATCGTGGTGCCCGACCCGGCCGACTGGGTGAGGCGGGGGCAGTGGGCCGAGGCGACCCTGCGCGGCCGCGAGCCGCCGTATTGGGTGCAAGTCTGGCCGGCAGCGCTGGCCGCAGCCCGCGTTCTCGCCAAGGTCGGGTGCCTCGGGGGCCGACGAGTGCTCGACCTGGGCTGTGGGCTGGGCGTGCCTGGCCTCGCCGCCGCGGTCGCCGGCGCAACGACGACCTTCGCGGACCGGGAAGAGTCGGCGCTGGCCTTCGCGCAGTGGAACGGCGAGCGGCTCGCTCGCGACCGCATCTCGGTTCGTCGCCTCGACTGGAGTCGTGAAGTACTCGACGGCTCGTTCGATGTCATCGTGCTGGCCGACGTCAGCTACCATCCGGTGCATCATCTCGCTCTGCATCGCCACCTCACTGCGTGCCTCGCCGACAAGGGCGTTGTCGTGCACGCGGATCCGCACCGTCGCGAGGCGAGCTCGTTCGTCCGAGTCCTGCAGTCGACGATGGCCCACGTGACCGTCGACCGCCCCACGACCTTCGACGGCAAGCGAACGGTGGTTCGCGTGTGCGTCGCCAGCCACAGCGAACCCGACCTCGCGCCGTGGCGATCGGTCCTGGAGGCGTCGCCGAGCCAAGTCCCGCCGGTGCGCCCGGCATGAGCATCGCGATCGAGAATCTGACGGTGCGGTATGGCCAGCGTGAGGCGGTCGCTGGCCTGACGGTCGTCGTGCCGGATGGAGCCGTCGGCCTGCTCGGACGCAACGGATCGGGCAAGACGTCCATCCTGAAGGCCATGCTCGGGTTGGTGCGGCCGGCCTCCGGGCGCGTCGCCTTCACGGGCCTCGCACCCGGCGCGGGTGCCGCGGAGGTCCGTGCCCACGTCGGCTACATGCCGGAGCGAGACGCGTACCTGCCCCAGGCGACCGGGTTCCAGATGGTGGCGATGCTCGGGATGTTGAACGGCATGCCGCAGCGGGATGCGTGGCGCCGCGCCCATGAGGTGCTGTATCTGGTCGGGCTCGAGGAGCAGCGCTACCGGCCCGTGGCGGGGTTCAGCACGGGCATGCGCCAGAAGGTGAAACTCGCCGCGGCCCTCGTGCACGATCCGCAGGTGCTCTTCCTCGACGAGCCGACCAACGGACTCGATCCGGCAGGCCGCGCCGACATGCTCGGATTGGTCGGGCGCATGGCGCGCGATCTCCAGAAGTCCGTGTTGTTCTCGACGCACATCCTGCACGACGTCGAATCCGTCTGCAGCGCGGCCATCGTGCTGGAGCAGGGACGCGTCGTCGCGCAGGGCAGCCTTGCCAGCCTGACCGGTGGGCCGGTTCGCCAACACAGCCTCGTCGTGGATCGCCCGAGCGTGGCTCTGGAGGCAGCGCTCGCCACCGTGGGCACGGTCACGCGCGAGACGAACGGCGGCTACTCGATCGTCCTGGCCCCAGGCCGTGAAACGCGTGCGGTCTTCGCCGCGTGCAGCATCGCCGGCGCGGCCGTGCACGCGCTCGTGCCCCACCGGCGTTCGCTGGAGGAGGTGTTCCTGCACGCCGTGAACGCACCCTCGCCATCGTCGGGAGCGAACGTGCGCCCATGAGTTCCCCGCTGGCCTACCGCCGCGCCGACTTCCGGCCGGTCCCGGCCTGGCGCCGGTGGTGGCCTCTGGCCATGCAGGAGGCCTCGCTCCTGTTCCAGTCCCGGTGGGGCCAGGCGGTCGTGTTCGCCTGCCTGCTGCCGGCAATCGTGCGGCTCGTGATGCTGTTGATCCTGTTCGGGGTCCTGCAGTTCGGCCCGCCGTCGATGCAGGCCTTGGGCCAGGGTCGCCCGCGCGGCATCGGCGCCTGGAACCCGCTCGAGATCGACTTCTACATCGAACCGGTGCTTGCGGTGCCAGGGACCATGATCGCCCTGGTGCTGTCGGCTCTGGTGGCTGCCCGTGCGATCGCCCGCGATCGCACGACGAACGCGCTCGAGCTGTACTGGACGCGCGGCATCTCGCCGTTCACGTACCTGCTGGCCAAGTTGGTCGGTTCCGCGCTGCTGCTCGGAATCGTCACGCTCGCCGCGCCGCTCGTCCTGTGGCTCATCGCCGTGGCGCTGCACGAGGATTGGCAGCTGCTCGCGGGGACCTGGGCGCCGATGCTGCAAGCGCTGGCGGGTCTCGCCGTGGCCACCCTGATCTGGACGTCGCTCGCGATCCTGCTCTCGGCGACATGCGCCTCGCCGGCCGCGGCGATGGTGCTCTGGACGGTCTTGCTGGTCGGCAGTGCCGCGGTTGGCGTGGTGGCCGCCGCTGCGACCCGCGACCCCTCGCTGCGCACGGTGTTCTCCGTGTGGGAGGCCGGCGCAACGATCGCCCGGTGGATCGGGGGTCTCGCCGCACGCGATGCGCCGGTCGGCGGCAGCGCCGTCATGCTGACTGCCCTGTTGGCCCTGCTCGGGCTGCGCGCGCGCAAGCACCTGCGGGTCGCGGAGGCGATGCAATGACCACGGCGATCGTCGACCCGGCCGGTTCGCCACGGCTGGCCTTCACTTCGGTTTCGAAGTGGTACGGCGTCGTCGCCGCGCTGATGGACGTGACGTTCCAGGTGGGCTGCGAAGTCGTGGGCCTCGTCGGCAAGAACGGCGTCGGCAAGACGACCCTGATGAAGTTGGCGGTCGGGCTGCTCGCGCCAAGCCAGGGCCGCATCCTCGTCGACGGGCTGCCGGCCGGCAGCCGCGAGGCGCGCGCGCGGCTCGGGTTCTGTCCGGACATCGACCGGCTCTACGACGAACTGACTGGTGTGCAGTTCGTCACCTGGATGCTCCGCTACCACGGACGGTCGGCTCGCGAGGCGCGCGAGCGCGCCGAACATGTGCTCGCCGAACTCGGGCTGGCGCCGCACATGCGCCGCCGCATTCGGGAGTACAGCAAGGGCATGCGGCAACGCGTGCGGCTGGCGCAAGCGCTGGCCCACGAACCGCGCTGCGTCCTGCTCGACGAACCGATGACGGGACTCGACCCGGTTGCCCGCAGCGAACTTGCGGGGATGATCCGCGGGCTGCCAGCCCGCGGCGTCGGCGTTCTCGTGTCGAGCCATGTGCTCCACGAACTGGAAGCCGTGGCCGATCGGGTCGTGCTCGTGCACCAGGGGCGGTTGCTGGCCGATGGGCGCATCGGCGAACTGCGCAGCGCGCTGCCGTCGCAGCCGCATCGTCTGCGCATCGCCTGCACCCACTCGCGCGAGCTCGCGGCCGCCCTGGTGGGGTGGAACGAAGTCCGCAGCGTCGCGGTGATCGAAGACGGCGTCGAAGTCGCGATCGACGGCTCGGCGACGTTCCACACTCGGCTCACGAACCACGCCGCGCAGTGGCCAGGCGCCATCCACGAAGTCATGGCGCTCGACGGCGACCTCGCTTCCTTGTTCGGGTACCTGGTCGGATGAGCACGGTGTCGCCAGCTCTCGGGTTCGTTGGCACGGTGCTCGAGTCGACGCGCCAGACCCTGGCACGGCTCGCGCGGCACCGCGTGCGCTGGATCGTGGCTGGTGGTCTCGTGTTGCTCGGCTCCGGATGTTGGCTGCTCGGTGCGAACACCGACGACGATGTCGACGGCCGCACGCTGCTCTGCGTCCTGCTGTGGTGGCTGCTCGGCAGCGTGTTGATGCCGTGGTTGACGATCTACCTCGGCGTGCACGCGGCGCATGGCGATCTCGAGGACCGCACGGCGCAGTACCTGTTCCTGCGACCCGTCGGCCGCGCCCCGTTGCTGCTCGGCAAGTGGCTCGCCGCGGCGATTGCCGGCGCCGTGGTCGGTGTGCTGGGCGTGCTGGTCGTCGATCTCGCGCTCGCCCCGCACGACGACCTGTGGCTCGGTGGGCGTGAGCACGGCACGGCGGCGGTGTTCGCCATGGCGATGGCGGTCGGGGCCGCCGCGTACGCCGCCGCGGCGGTGCTGTTCAGCGCGGCGTTCCGGCGGCCACTGCTGATGGCAGCGGTGTTCGTCGTCGGGCTTCAGCAGCTCGCGGCGAACCTGCCGGTGTCGCCGACCCTGCGGCAGGTGACCATTGCCGACCCGATGCGACGCATCGTTCTCGACGGCATTCGGCCCGAACCCCGCCTCGCCGAAGAACTCTGGCCGGCGCAGCGGATGTCGGGTGACTTCGTCGGCGAGCCGTGGCTGGACCTGGCGTGGTTCACCGGCGTGTGCCTCGCGCTCGCGTGCTGGTTCTACACGCGTACCGAGTACGAGTCCCGGCATCGCGAGTGAAGGTGCTGCACCGGTCGCCTTGCCGTGGCGACACCTGCGGTCCTACGCTGGCTCGGTGCAAACCTCGTTGCCAGGCCCCGGCGAACGGTTGTCGCTGTCCGACGAGCAGCGGCAGCTCGGGGTGCTGGTCACGCAGATTGCGTGGTTCAACCGCCTCCGGCTGCTCGTCGCCGCCAGCATCATCTGGCTCGGCGCGCTGGCGACGCATGTGCTGGCGGTCCTGCCCGACCCGTGGCCGTTCTATGGCCTGGGCGCGCTGCTGACCCTCGTCGACGGCTGCTACATCCTGTGGTTCAGCCGCCTGAGGCGGCAGCGGCTGCCGACGATCCGCCGCCACGTCTTCTTGCAGATCGCGGTCGACCTGCTCGTGCTGACCGCGCTGCTGCACTTCTCCGGGGGCATCACCAACCCGCTGGCGCTGTTCTACCTGTTCCACGCGTTCATCGCCGCGCTGGTCCTCTCGATCCCGGCGGCCCTCGGCGTGGCGGTCGCGAGCCTGCTGCTGTTGGTGTCGCTCGGCGTCGCCGAGAGTACGGGCTGGTTGCCGCACCACCCGCTCGACATCGGCCTGATCGACTTGCAGCGCATCCAGCCCACGGGCTTCTGGCTGCTCGTGTTCGCCTACGTGGCGACCGTCGCGTTCTCGATCTACTTCGTCGCGAACGTGCTGGCGCGGCTTCGGAGCAACGAGGCGCAGCTGGTCCGGCTCTCGAGGCATCTCGCGCTGTCGGAGAAACTCGCTTCGGTCGGCACGCTCGCCGCCGGCGTGAGCCACGAGATCAACAACCCGATCGGCGTGATCGCGAACAAGGTGCAGATCCTGCGCTACCGCGTGCAGGATCGGGATCCGCCCGACCGGCTGCTGGCCGATCTCGACGTGATCGAGAAGCATGCTCGCCGCGTCTCGCAGATCACGGCCGGCCTGCTGCAGTTCTCGCGCGAAGCGCCGTTCGGCTTGCGCGCGGTCGATGTCGGCAAGCTGCAGCGCGAGGCTGCCGACCTCGTGCGCCTGCCGTTCCAGGCCGCCGAGGTCGAACTCGTCGTCGAGTCGCGACCGTTGCCGCCGGACCGGGTCCTGCTCGGCTCGGCGAACCACTTGCTGCAGGTGCTGATCAACATCCTGCTCAACGCCAAGGATGCGTCGCCGCGTGGCGCTGTCGTGCGCATGGGCAACGACGTCCTCGACGATCAGGTGGTGCTGACGGTCACCGACCATGGGTCGGGGATCGCGCCCGAGCACCTGCCGAAGATCTTCGATCCGTTCTTCACCACGAAGGACGTCGACAAGGGCACGGGCCTTGGCCTCGCGATCAGCCACGGCATCGTCGAGCGGCATCACGGGCGCATCGAGGTGGCGAGCGAAGTCGGGCGAGGCACGTCGTTCCGCGTCGTGCTCCCGACGGACGGCGCGCCGCCCTAGGAGCGGTGGGGCGGCGATCGGACTGCGGCACCAGATGTAGTAGGTTGCGTCAAGAAATCGCTTGGCGCCGATTCGCTCGGTGCCTACGGTGCCCGCGGTGTTGGGCGGTCGCCTTGGGAGGGGCCGACAGCACGGTCCGCCCGGACTAGGCATCCGGGTGGGCTGACTCTGGTCGCCCGCCAGCCTGCCGGCTCAGGCCGGTTGCGCATCGATCGGACGACGGTTGGCTGCTCCTCGATCGGGCGCGGTTGGTGGGTCTGGAGTTTCGTGGCGCCGTGGGTCGCAAGACCTGCGGCGCCACTTTTTTTCGCCAACGCTTCGGGCCGTACATGCAACCGCGCCGGCAGGGCACGAGGCCCGCACCGGCGCGGATTCGACGTCGTTCGCGCGGATCAGAGCTTGACGTCCAGAACCTGGTCCACGTTGAAATCGAAGCTGAACTCTTCGTCGACGTTGATCAGGCGGCCGGTGCCCTTGAACTCGTTGAAGATGATGGCGCCGCTGAGCGAACGGCCGTCGTCGAGGGACAACTCGACCCATTCGGCCTGCCGGGCGTTCATCAAGAGGTCGTAGACTTCGTCGCGAGTGAGGCGGGTGGTGTTTCGGTCGGACATCGGGGGTCTCCTGCGCAGCGCAATCCGCGAGGACGGGCTGGCGTTGGGATCAGGTGTCGTTTCGGGCTCCGAATCCAGGTGCCGGCGCTGACCACGCCGGAGGGATCACCCCGGTTGGCCGCCGTATCCGCTCGCGCTGCAACCGCCGATTGGACCGGCGATTCCTGCGAGAACCAGCATCTGCGACCAGGATTCGAAGGAGGCCGGATTCTGCCACAGGTCGGCGAACTCGACAAGGTGGGTAAAGCCCCCGTGCATCTTCGAGGTCTCGCGGACCGCCACGGCCTGGCGGGCCGCGGCCAGTGGCAGCGGGACATCGACTGCGTAGACCAGTCCGGCGTGCACCGCCCCGACTTCGGTGCGGTCGTCGTTGACGAGCCCCAGAAGCCTGGCGGGGGCGGGCGGGCCCGCACGGAAGTGCAGTTCCTCGGCCAACTCACGCCAGAGGGCGCGGTCGAAGAAGGGGGCGCCGGCAGCCGGCCCAAGGGGGCCGGATTCCGCGTCTTCCGGTTCGATGTGGCCGCCGATGCCGATCGACCACAGGCCGTGCAGGCGGGCTTCGCTCTGCCCCTTCGTGCGGCGAACCACGAACACCCCGGCGTCCGCCGCCGAAGCCGGCGCCGCGCACCGCAACACGCAGTAGGGGATCCACTGCTTCCACGTCGGGGTCCGTTCGGCGACGTCCCGGTCGACGAAGCGTCCGCGCGCGGCGATCTCGTCGAGGAACGTCGCCGCTGCGGCCCCGCGCAGCGGGAAGAAACCCTGCGGCCAATCGCCGCCGAAGGTCGCGGCGCGGTCGCCGACGAAGACCTGCGTCATGGTGACGGCGGGGCTGCGTCGGTCGGGCCCGGTTCGGGCGGCGGCTCGGGCTTCTGGGTCGCCTTGCCGCCGAGCAGGGCGCGCAGGTTGGCGAGCGAGGTGAACTCGCCCTTGTGCGTGCGCGTCTCCGCCGCTTCGCGCGCCGGCTCGACCGTGTAGACGCGTTGCTGTCCGGGGCCGCCGCCGCGGCCGCGCCGGAACCCGCGGTCGTCGCCGTCGTCGCCGCGTGGACCCCGCGGGCCGCCGAAGCCGCCCCGGCGTTCGTCGCCGCGACCGGGCTCGCCCGGCGGCCGTCGCTCGCCGACCCGGCTGGCACCGGCGAAGCGGCCCGGCGGGCCGCTCGGGCCGCGGCGCTCGCCCTGCTCGTGCCGCTCGGGGCGTCGGCGTTTGCCCTGCTGCTGGTCCATGCGCTCGCCAAGCGTCGGGCGCCGGCCCTCCTGCAGGTGGCGTGGCATGTGCATCGACAGGGAGATCTTCTGCGCCGCCTGGTCGACATTGAGCACCCAGACCGTCACCACTTCGCCGACGCGCAGCATCTGCTGCGGATCGCGCAGGCGGTGCCCGGGGATCTGCGACACGTGGACGAGGCCGTCGTGGCCGATGCCGACGTCGACGAACGCGCCGAACTCGGTCAGGCTGGCGATGCGGCCGCGCAGTTCGCGGTCGGTGTGCAGGTCGGCGATGCTGGTGACGCCGACGTTCTCGGTCGCGACCAGTTCACCGCGGCTGTCGTTCTTGCCGCGATGGAGAATCTGCAGCACGCCGATCACCCGGAAGCGGGAGATGTCGGGAGTGCAGAACTCGTCGGCGGGAACCTCGCGGAGGTTCTGGCCGAGCAGGTCGATCGGCGCAACGCCGCGCTTTTGCGCGACGGCTGCGGCGATCGCGTAGTCCTCGGGATGCACGGCGGTCGCGTCGAGCGGCTCCGTGCCGCCGACCACGCGCAGGAAGCCTGCGATGTTGCGCACCGTCACCGCGTCGAGGCCGGGAACGTCGGCCAGCGCGGCGCGGCTGGCGAAACCGCCGATCTTGCGCCGGTGCTCGACGATCGCCTTGGCGCGCTCGCCGTCGAGGCCCGGCAGCTGCTCGAGCAGGTCGGCGTCGGCCGTATTGAGGTCGAGGCCGATGGTCGCGAGGCAAGACCCGGCGACCGCGCCGAGTTCCCGTTGCAGCATGCCCTGGTGCACATCGTCGAGCGTCTGGCCCAGGCCCAGCGTGCGCATGTCCATGCGGGCGAGCTCGAGCAGCGGGTCCTGCAGGCGACGCCCCAACGAGATCGCCGTGCGCACGCCGACTTCGACCCCGGGGATTGCGCGTTTGCCGAACGTGCTCGTCGCGAAGATCGTCGACGCGGCCTCGTCGACCGGCACGACCATCGGCATCGGCGTCTCGCCGAGCGTTTGCCGCAGGTCGGCGACGGCGCGTTCGCCACCGGCCTGCCGCCGGCCGTGCGGCAGCGCGATCGCCGCCGGCTTCTCGGTGCGCACGATCTCGGCGAGCCACTGCAGGGCGCCCTGCTTCTGCTCGTCGGTCTCCACCGGCAGCGTCTTGTGTTGCGCAACAGCACCGTCCTCGCCGAGCAACACCGCCCACACGACCTTGCTGCTGGTGCGCAGCGCCAGCACCTTCTTGCTGCCGAGCGGCGGCGCCAGGAGCTGCGATCGCAGGTTGCGGGCGTAGGTGCGAACGGCCTCGCGGTCGGCCTTCTCCTTGAGTCGCCGGCGAACGTCCTTGCCGCACCACTCCTGCAGCTGCTGCGCAGCGTGGTCGAACACCAGATCGAAGAACTGCCACAGCGGCGTGTCGGCGACGAGGTCCTTGCCGTGCAGCTCGCGCAGCAGCTCGCGATGCCGGCCCTCGGGCAAGGTCAGTTCGAGCGCGAGGATGCCTTCGCGCTCGGCTCGGCGCAGCGCCAGCATGCGGCCGGTCGGGATGCGCCCGATCGGCTCGGCGAAGTCGAACAGTTCCTTGTAGCGGGCCGCGGAATCGCTGCCGACGTCGGGGTTCACCGCGCGAGCGCGCAGCACGCCGTGCTTCAGCTCGCTGCGGAACCGCGCCCGCGTCGTCGGGTCGTGGGCGATGCGGTCGCTGAGGATCAGCAGCGCCCCTTCGAGCACCTTCTCCGGCGTGTCGAGGCCCGCATCGGCGGCGACGTAGGTGCCGGCCAGATCCTGCAACGACTGCTCGCCGATCTGCCGGTGCTGCAGCGCCATCGCCAACGGCATCAGCCCCTTCTCCTCCATCTGCATCGCGACGCCGCGGCGGCGCGGGCGCATCGACTGGTAGAGGTCGTCGACCACGTCCTGGTCGACGGAGTCCGCCAGCATCGCATCGAGTTCGGGCGTGCGCTTCCCGCGTTCCTCGGCCTGTTGCAGGATCGCCTGCTTGCGCTGCTCGATCTCGGTCAGCGCGTGCAGTCGTTCGGCGATCGCGTGCAGCCGGTCTTCCGGCAGGTTGCCGAGTGCGTGGCGGCGGTAGCGGCCGAGGAACGCCGGGGTCGCGCCCTCCTCGAGCAGCGCCACCGCGGCGGTGATGTGCTCGGGCGGGCTGTCGAACTCGGCGCAGAGACGATCGATGGTGGCCTGGGATGCCATGTTGGTGGGGCGCCGATGCGGCGCGAGGTGGGCCGGGCACGATAGCAAGTGCGCCTGCCCAGGCCAGCGCTCGGCCTGTCCCTGCGGCCGCGGCTCCCGCTTGCTTTGTGCGTTCCGGCGGCGTTCCGTGTTGCCGCCTTGCCACGAGTCCGCGCATGACCCGCACCGTCGACCCCGCCACGATCCGTCGTATCTGGGTGCGCACGCCGAACTGGCTCGGCGACTTCGTGATGGCCACCAGCGCGTTCGTGCGCTTGCGGCGCGCGTTCCCGCACGCGCAGATCACCGCCGGCATGCGACCCTACCTGCGGCCGCTCGTCACCGGCAGCGATTGGTTCGACGCCATCGTCGACACGCCGCGGGCGCAGGGGATCGGCGACTTCCTGCGCGCCGTGCGCACGATGAAGGCGAGCGCGTTCGACCTCGCGGTCGTCCTGCCCAACTCGCTGGCGACCGGGCTCGTGCCGTTCTGCGCGCGCGTGCCGCTGCGCCTCGGCTACCGGCAAGGGCGGCCGCTGCTGATGAACCTCGGCAAGACGGCGGCCGTGCGGCGGCGGTGGTGGCAGCGGCGCGAAGGGCCGCGCCGATGGCCGGTGCCGATGCCGATGTACTACGCGGACCTGCTCGACGAACTCGGCGTGCCGCGCACCGACCTGCGGCCGGACCTGCATGTGCCGCCCGCCGACGACGCATGGATCGTTCAGCACCTGGCGTCACTCGGGATCCAGGGCGGCACGCCGCTGCTGTTGCTCGTCGTCGGCGCCAACTTCGGCGCGAGCAAGTTGTGGCCGCCCGAACGTTTCGGCGAGGTGGCGCGGCGCCTGCAGCAGCGCCACGGCATGCGCGCGCTGGTGCTCGTCGGTCCCGGGGAGGTCGAACTCGGCCGCACGATCGCAGCCGCGGGCGACGCGATCTGCCTCGCCGATCCGGTGCTGCCGCTCGACAAGCTGAAGGCCCTGGTCGCGCGCGGCACGCTGATGATCACCGGCGACACCGGCCCGCGGCACGTCGCGGTCGCGTTCGACCGACCGGTGGTGTGCCTGATCGGTCCGACCGATCCGAACTACACCAACTACTGCCTCGAGCGCACCGCCCTGCTGCGCAAGGACCTGCCGTGCTCGCCTTGCCAGCGCAAGGTCTGTCCGCTCGGCCATCATCGATGCATGCGCGACATCGCGGTCGACGAAGTGGTCGCCGCGGCCGAACACCTGCTCGCGGGCGAACCCGGCGGCGTGCGGTAGCATGCTGCGCAGCGGTTCCGGCCCCGGTTACAGCGACTCCGGATCGGGCTATCCGCCTGCACGTTCATGCCCAACGGCCCCTTCCTGCTGATCGTCAACCGCGACGGCAAGTCCGAGACGCACGCCTTCCACCAGGAAGTCGTCACCGTCGGCCGCTCGCGCGAGGCCGACCTGTTCCTGCCCGACCGCCTGATCTCGCGCATCCACTGCCGCGTCGAACGCCAGGACGGGCTGTTCGTGCTCGCCGACGCGGGCGCCCAGAATCCGGCGAAGCTGCGCGGCCGGCCGGTGCTGCGCGCCGAGCTGAAGGTCGGCGAGACGTTCGTGGTCGGCAACTACGAGATCACGCTCGGCATCCCGGCGACCGAGAACGGTTCGGTCGAGGAGACGCGGCCGGGCGACCATCCGCGCGGCAGCCAGGACCTCGTCGCGTTCCTGCAGATCGCTCGCGCGCTGAACGAGGAAGGCGACCTCACCCGGCTGCTGACACAGATCGTCGACGCGGCGATCGCCCTCTGCGGCGCCGAACGCGGCTTCCTGATCCTCGGCAAGACCGGCGACCATTCGGTCGAGGTCGCTCGCAACTTCGCCCAGGAAGAGGTGCTGTCGCCGGAGTTCAAGATCTCGCGCACGATCGCCAACCGCGTGATGTCGACGGGTGTCGCCGAACTGACGACGAACGCGCAGGAGGACGATCGTTTCCGCGACCTGCAGTCGGTCGCCGACCTGCGACTGCGGTCGGTGCTGTGCATCCCGATCCGCGTGCAGAACGACATCGGCGGTGTGCTCTACGTCGACAACCGTCTCCAGCAGCAGGTGTTCCAGGAGCGCGAGAAGGCGCTGCTGCTGTCGCTCGCCGACCACGCCGGCACGGCGATCCACACGGCGCGAAACGTCGAGCAGTTGCGCGGCAAGCAGATCGAGTTGCAGCAGGCCCTCGATCGGGTCGACCAGCTCAACGCGGCGCTGAAGGGCCAGCTGCAGGAGAAGACCAGCGAGCTGTCGCAGATCCGCGAGGAGCTGTCGGCGCAGAGCCTCGGCCAGCGCAGCAAGTACGACTACAAGCAGATCGTCGGCAACGGCCGCGCGATGCGCGGGCTGTTCGCGCTGCTCGACAAGTACATCGAGGCCGACGACCCGGTGCTGATCACCGGCGATTCCGGCACGGGCAAGGAACTCGTTGCGCGCGCCATCCACGCGCAGAGCCGCCGCAGCGGCAAGCCGTTCGTCAGCGAGAACTGCGCGGCCCTGCCGGAAGCGCTGCTCGAGAGCGAGCTGTTCGGCTACGTGCGCGGCGCCTTCACCGGTGCCACCGCGAACAAGAAGGGGCTGTTCGAGAGTGCCGGCGGCGGCGTGCTGTTCCTCGACGAGGTCGGCGACCTGCCGCTCGAACTGCAGAAGAAGCTGCTGCGCGTGCTGCAGGAAGGCGAAGTGCGGCCACTCGGCAGCCGCGACACCGTCAAGATCGACGTGCGCCTGATCTGCGCGACCAACCGCAACCTCGAGGCGATGGTGCGCGAGGGCAGTTTCCGCGAAGACCTCTACTACCGCCTCGCGGTGCTGCCGGTGCACTTGCCGCCGCTGCGCGACCGCAAGGAAGACGTGCCGCTGCTCGTCAAACGCTTCCTCGGCGACCTGCAGCGCGAGACGCCGGGTCGGGTGCGCATCAGCCCGGACGCGATGGAGCGCATCATCGCCTACCCGTGGCCCGGCAACGTCCGCGAGCTGCAGAACGAGATCCGGCGCGCGGCGATCCTGTGCGACGGCATCATCCTCGAGTCGCACCTGAGCCCGCACGTGCGCGAGGGGCGGCGCGGCCCTGGCGCGGTGGCGGCCGACGATGGCCTCGTGCCGTCGGAGCGTGGCACCACGCTGCCCGACATGGTGCGCGAGCTCGAGATCCGGGAGATCCAGAAGGCGTTCGATCGAGCCCAATCGAACAAGAGCCGCGCCGCCGACCTGCTCGGCCTGTCGCGCTTCGCCCTGCAGCGCAAGCTCGACAAGTACGCCCTCGACGCCGACGGCCGGCCGACCGGCCAGGCGCCGGCGAACGACGACACCGCGTGATGCGATGACGTTCGCGCAGCCGTTCCAGGAGTACGAGATCCTCGACCGGGTCGGTGCGGGCGCCATGGGCACGGTGTTCAAGGCGCGGCACAAGCGGCTGAACCGCATCGTCGCGTTGAAGGTGCTGAAGCCCTCGCTGGCGCGCGACGCGCGCTACGTCGACCGGCTGAAACGCGAGGCGCGCATCGTCGCCTCGTTGAACCACCCCAACATCGTCGCCGGTTTCGACCTCGGCGAGGAAGGCGGCTACCACTACTTCGTGATGGAGTTCGTCGAGGGCAAGTCGCTCCGGCAACTGCTCGGCGAGTGGGGGATGTTCGCGGAGCAGTACGTGTTGGCCGTGGCGCGTCAGGTGGCGTTGGCGCTGGACCACGCCTGGCAGCGCGGCGTGATCCACCGCGACATCAAGCCCGGCAACATCCTGATCGACGAAGCCGGCAACGTGAAGCTGACGGACATGGGGCTGGCGAAGGGGCCGGCCGACCTGACCCTGACGCGCGACGGAGCGACCGTCGGCACGCCCCAGTACATCTCGCCGGAGCAGGCGCGCAACCCGCACGACGTCGACGTGCGCACCGACCTCTACTCGCTCGGAGCGACGCTCTACCACATGGTCACCGGCGTGCCGCCGTTCCGGGGCGACACGATGGCGGAGCTGATCACCAACGTGCTGCACGAGCTGCCGGTGTCGCCCAAGGCGATCAACTCGGCGCTGTCCGATGGCATGTCGTTGGTGATCCGCAAGCTGTTGGCGAAGGACCTGACGGTCCGCTACCAGACGCCGCGCGATCTGCTCGACGACCTCGAGCGGCTCGAGAAGTCGTTGCCGCCGCAGATCGACGCGCAGCGGTTGTCCGCTGGCGAAGGCGACCGCGGGCGCTGGCTGCGTCCCAGCCTGCTCGCCGTCGGCGTCGTGGCGGTCGCCGCGGCGGCGTGGTGGTTCGGCGCCCAACGCCAGGATCCGGCGGAGGCAGCGCCGACCGCGAGCGAGTTCCTGGCGCGGCTCGATGCCGAACTGGCCGCCCGGCCGACGCCCGGCGCGCGCCTGCTGCACCTGCGCACGATCACGTCGGTGCCGCTCGGCGGCGAGGCCGAGTGGCAGCGACGGGAACGCGCGGCGCAGGACGACCTGCAGCGCGCCGTGGATGCCGTCGTCGACGAGTTCGGCGGCAGCAGCGGCGAGGCGTTCCGGAACTGGCTGATCGATCCGGCGGTGTGGCCCGACCGCGAGCAGGTGCTGCGCGAACGGCTGCAGCCGCGGCTGCTCGAGCGCGTCGGCTTCTCGCTCGGGCAGCTCGCTGCCGCCGTGCGCATGGTCCGCCTCGAAGAGCTGCAGTCCGAGATCGATCGTGCGATCGCCGCGCGCGACCAGGACCTGGTGGCTCGCTGCGAGCAGTTCTTCCAGCATCGGTTGTCGCTGCGCGCCGACGAGGAGCTGCGCGCGAGCGACTTCGCCGCCGCTGCGCGCATCTGGGTCGGCGGACTCAAGGACTTCTGCAATGGCAGCAGCAACCCGTTGGCCGAGCGGCTGACGCCAGCGCTGCAGGCGCAGCTGAAGGCGCGTCACGTCGACGCCCAGAAGGAGCCGCTGCAGGCGATCGAGGCGGCCGAACGCGCGACGGCCACGGCGATGCGCGAAGAGGTCGCCAACGCGCGCGGAGCGTTCGCCGCGCTGCTGCGCACCGAGCCCGCCGACGTCGTGCAGGCGCACATCCAGCGGTTCCGCGTCGAGTTCGCCGACCAGTGGCCGGCGAGCGCGCGCTTCCGTCCTGGCCGCAGTCCGTGGCCCGGTCTCGACCGCGAGTGGAACGAACTGCAGGTCGACGTGCGGGCGGCGATCGAGCGCGCCGCCGACGAGCGGGTCGCCGGACGCGCCGCGCTGGCGTGGCGGACGTTCTGCCATGGCCGCGCCGAGGACGCGCTGGCGATGCTGCCGACGGTCGCGCCGGACGAAGGCGCGCGCGCCGAACGGACTGCGCGCCACCGCGAGGTGCTGGAAGCTGCGGCGGCCGTCGAGCGTGCGTTGCTCGCCGCGATCGCGGCCAGTTCGTCGCCGGTGGTGGCGTTCCAACGCGTCGGCGGAGCCGATGCGCTCGAACTGCGCGTCGATGCCGCGGCGAGTGCGCCGCAGCTCGTCGGCGCGGTCACCGGCGGGGCGCCGCGACCGGTGCGCATCACCGAGTTGCGCTTCGCGGAGATGTTCACGCGCTTGCAGGCCGATCGTGCCGTCGCCGGGCTGCCCGCCGACGTGCGAGCGCTCGGCGTCGCGGTGTTCCGGCTGGTCGGCGACGACCTCGCGGGCATCGGCCCGATGCTCGCCGCCCTGCCGCAGGTCCAACGCGACTTCCTGGCCGACGAGGTGGCACCCCTGGTGCTGCGGGTGCGCGGCGAACGGCTCGAATCCACGCTCGATCGAACGGATGCCTTCGCCCAGTTGCGCGGGGCGCGCGAGGCGGCGGCGATCGGCGGCAGCCTCGGCGCTCTCGAGAAGGCGATCGAGTTGTGCCGCAACCTGGTGCCCGCCAGCGAGCGTTCGGCGGGTGAGGAAGCAGAACTGCGCGAGGCCGACGCCACGGCGCGGATGAGCGGCAGGCGCCAGCGTCTGGTCGACGACCTGACGGCGGCGGCACCACGTGGTGCGGCGATCGAGGTGCGCATCGCCGGCGACCAACTCGTCGCCGAGGTCGCGCTCGGTCCACGCGAACTCGACGCCGCCGAGGGCTGGCAGCTGCATGGCGACGCGATCGAGTTCGCCGGTGGTGGCCGCAAGTGGGCCGAGCTCGAGTGGCAGATGCTGCGCGGCACGGCCGGCATCGAGCCGCGGGCGCAGCGCAGCGTGTTGACGATCGACCTGGTGCTGCCGCCGACCGCGGTCGGCCGGCGCTTCTGGGCGTTCGAGTTCCGCGGCATCGGCGTCGTGCTGGTGGCCGGCGGCAACGATTCGCTGCAGGCGGCCCTCGTCGAGGGCGACGTTCGGCGCGAGGACGTCGCGCACAAGGCGTTCGTGCGCGCGACCACGGCGCTCGCCGGGGAGCCGAAGGCCGTCGTCGTCGCCGGCGCCGTGCACCGACTGGTCATCGACGTCGCTGCCAACTCGCAGCGCACGTCGGCGTTGGTGCGCGTGCTTCTCGACGGCGTCGAACTGGTGCCGGCGGAACGACGGCCGCTGGATCCGGAGCGCCTGCCGACGTTCGCGGTGCACCCGCAGCAGGACCTGCAGGTGCGTCGCGCCGCGGTGCGCGCCGAAGGGCTGTAGCCGGCTACCGTCCGCCGGGCCGGCCGCCGCGAGGCTCGCCGCGCTGCTGTGCTGCCTGGGCGGCAGCGAAGTCACCATCGAGGCGCTGCAACAGGGCGCCGAGCGCCAGCGGGTCGACCGGCACGCGCACGGGCTGCCAGGAAGCGCCGTCGACCTGCAGTTCGAAGACGCCCAAGGCCAGCTCGCCCTGCGGTGTGCGTTCGCTGTCGGTCACGTGGGGCCGCAGCAGCACCTGGTATTTGCCACTCTGCAGCAACGGCACCTCGACGGTGTCCGACGCGCCGAGCCACGCACCGCTGCTGCGGCCGAGGTCCCATCGCGCGAACCCGAAGCGCTCGCCGCTGCGTTGGTCGACGCCGCCGAACGAGCCGGGCAGTCCGGTGTCGCCCTGCAGCACCACCGAGACGCGCACGCGGCGGTGCGGGCCGCACATCGCGCGCGCGCCGGGCAGTTCGAGCAGGGCCGGGCGCGTCGCCGGCAGGCGCACGTCGTGATCGCCTGCACCGAGCACCGTGCGCAGGGTCTGGTGGCCGCGGCCGAAGAACGTCAGGTCCACGGTCGGCGAGGCGGTGATCAGTTCGGCGCGCCCACGCTGCCAGCGGAAGGCCGCGTCGGCGATGGCGCCGTCGGCCCGCGGCAGGCGAGCGAGGATCGGGCCATCGAGCGGCAACGGCTGCCCGGCGGCGTCGACGGCACGCAGCCGGAAGCGGTGCAGGGCGCCGCGCAGGTCGAGCGGCCGCAGCCGTGCGTCGCGGACTTCACCGGGCACCACGAAGACGTCCGGCACGACGGCCAGGGGTTCGGGCAGGTTGCGCGCCGTCACCACGGCGTCGAAGCGGCCAGGACGCAGCGGCTCGACGACGAAGCGACCACCGCGCGCGTGCCCGAGGTCGATGCGCCGCGTGTCGCGTTCGCGCGCGGCCGGATCGAATGGACGCAGCACCAGCGACGCGGTGCCGTCGGCGAGGAACTCGGGCAGCAGCACCCGGCCGCGCAGGATGCCGTTGCGGTCGATGCGGATGCGCACGTCCTGGCCCTGCGTGTGCAGCGGCACCGAATCGGCGAAGTGCGCATCGGTGTCGGCGCGCACGCGCAGCGTGCCCGGCGGCTTCTGGCCCGGGATCACGAAGCGCCCGTCGTCGCCGGTGCGCGTGCGGAACAACGGCAGCGGGCGCCACGGGTCGCGCGGCCGTTCGTTGGCCGGTGCCGGCAGTTCCTGCTGCACCTGCACTTCGGCGTTGGCGACGGCGGTGCCTTCGTCGTCGACGACGAGACCGGTCACGCACGGCACCATCTCGACGAGGCGGATCGTGCCGAGTTCGTGCCGCATGCCGCCGTCCAGCCGCGGCAGCCGCACGCGCGCGCCCACCAGCGCGGCGCGGCCCTCGTCCGCCGGCGGCGCGCAGCGCAGTTCGAGCCAGTACTCGGCCTGGTCGATGCGCTGCGCCAAGACCAGGTCGAAGCGGCCGTCGGCGATGCTGTCGATCGTGGTCGCGAGCACGTCGCGGTCGTGTTGCCACAGCGCCGCCTCGACCGTTCCACCGAACGGCGAACCGTCGGCGAGCAGCAGCTTGCCCGCGACCAGCGCCTGCGTCGGCCGCAGCGGCACCGGCACGACGATGCGCGCCTTGGCGGCGGTCGGACCGGCGGCCTTTGTGCTCTCGGCCTGGCGCCGATCGAGCGCAAACCGCGCGAACGCCCGCACCTCGGCGTCGACCGGTTGGAACGGCAGCACCACCGGGTCGGCACCGGGCGGCTTGTCGGCGCGCGGCGCCACCAGTCCGGGCTGCAGCCGGAACCCCTCGGGGCCACGGAGCGGCGTCGAGGGGAGCAGTCCGACCACAGCGCGGGCGAGCACGGGCACACCCTGGTGGTCGACGACCTGAACGGCGACGTCGCCGTGGGGAGCCGCGCGCAGGATCACTTCGTCGGCCGTCGCCGGCTGACCCGCGAACTCGACGGCCAGGCCACCCGGCATCACCGGCAGCGCGCAGAAGCGGCTCTGCGGTGGATCGCGGCGCAGCTCGCGGACGAGCTGGAAGTGGCGGGCGACGGCGCGGCCGTCGGGGCCGGTGGTGCCGCGCCAGATCGGACCCGCGTCGTCGCGGCCGAACTGCTGCGCGATGATCAGCGGCAGTCCGCCGACGGGGCGATCGTCGGGATCCAGCGCCCGCAGCGTGACCTGTTCGTCGGGCCGCAGGGACAGCGTGTGCGTGTGATCGCGCGCCGGCACCATGGCGAACGCGAAGCCGCCGTCGTGCGACGCGCTGCACAGCCACGGTTCCTCGCTGGCCGGCAGCGCGACGTAGCCTTCGGCATCGGTCGTGGCTCGGCGACCGAACGCCTCGGGCAGCTCCGGCCGCGTCGGCGGCAAGCGCAGGGGCGCCCGACTCGCCCGGGCGGCGATGTCGGCGTCGCGCACGAAGTAGACGACCGCGCCAGCGACTGCCAGCGGCGGCTCGCCGCGCACCACCTGCACGCGCGGGGCGCCGCGAGCCGGGGGCATGCCCACCGCTTCCCGTCCGTCGGCCGCGGCATCGACCGGCATCGCGGCGTCGTCGCCCGTGGCGCCGTCCTGGCGTTCGTCGTCGCTCGGGACCACCGCCGCCGCGGCATCGCCGCCGCTCGCCGGCCCCCGGGCGGTCTCCACCAGCGGGGCCGGCGGCGGGGCGGCGTCGTTGCCTCGGAACCAAAAGGTACCGAGCGCGCCGCCGAGCAGGCAGGCGCCGAGCAGGACCGGCAGCCAACGCATGGCGCGCGGTTGTAGGGGGTGGTGGGGGCCGACCGAAGCCGGGGAACGTAAGAAGCCGGTGACACCAGGGCCGTCGCCCGCGACCCAGGCGTCCGGGCGCACCGAGCGATCGCAAGCGGGGTCAGGTTGGCGGCGCCGAAGTGCCGATGCGAGGGCGTGATCGCGGGGCGCTGCATTGCCAACGCCCGGGTCCGTCCTACGATGCGCGGCCTTCGCACTTTGCAAGGCAAACCACGTTGAACTCCGACGCCGATCCTCTGCTGCGCTGGCTGCGCAGGTCCGTCCTGCTGGTACTCGCCGGCCTGTGCGGCTGCGGCAGTTACGAAGACAAGCGCATCCGCGAGCTGTTCCAGGAGAAGGGCTTCGGCGCGCGCGCCGACGGCGACGCGACGCGCACCAACTACCTCGGCGGACGCGATCGGGTGCAGTTCCTGATGTCGCCGCTGGCGCGGGCCAACCCGGCCTACCCGCGGCTCGCCGAACTCGGGGTGCTCCAGCCGATCGCGATCGACGGCACGATCTTCGTGCCGTACGTCGGACCGGTCTACGTGCTGGGCAAGACCGAGGCCGAGGCCGCGGCCATCGTCGCCGCGCAGCTGCGCGCCTACGGCATCGCCGAGGAACTCGGCCTGCAGGCGCGCTTCGTCGTCACCGAGAAGTGGATCTACGCGGTCGGCGAGACCAACCGGAAGGGGCCGGTGGTGATGCAGACCGACCTGACCTTCTGGGACGCGATGTTCACCGTCGGCTGGACGCCGCTGGCCAACCTCGGCCGCGTCTACCTGATCCGCCCCGATGCCGAGCATCCGCTCGTCGTCGACATCAACTTCCGCGAGATGATCACGACCGGGTTGACGGTCGGCAACGTCGCGATGCGCGAACGTGACGTCATCTACGTGCCGCCGACGTTCCTCGGCTTGCTGGCGCGGCTGTTGCAACGCCTGCTCGAACCGGTCGGGCTCGCGGTGCGCACGGTGATCGGCGCCGCCCAGGCGCAGACCGCGTTCGAGGTGCTGAGCGGTGATCGCGATTCGCTCTACTTCCGCTTCTGACCCGCCGAACCGATGACGTCGCCAACGATCGAACTGCCGCAGCTGTCGTTGCAGCGCTACCTCGACCTGGTCAAGCGGCGGCGTTGGCAACTCGTCCCGGTGTCGCTGCTCGGGCTGATCGTCGGCGGGTTGGTCGCGTTCTTCATTCCGCGCTACTACGTCGCCGAGACGCACCTCGAGCACCTGGCGATCCCCGGGGAGCTGCGGTCGGACATCGAGGATCCGTTCAAGGACATCGTCGACAACGCCCAGGAGGCGATCCCGTACTCGGCGCGTGAGGCGATGCTGACGCTGAAGTGGCCCGAAGCGACGGACAGCGATCCGTCGGCGCGCGCACTGGCCGAGAAGGACGTGCGTTCGCGCATCTTCGTGCACGACAACAACGCCGGGCAGCGCAACCGCAGTTACGCGCTGCTGCGCGTGTTCTACCGCGACACCGACGGGGTGCGCGCGGCGGCGCTCGCGAACGCGGTGGCGCAGACGTTCATCGACAAGCGCGTCGCCGGACTGCGCGCCGGCGCCGAGGCGGCCTACGATCGGGCGAATCGGGACAGCCTCGACTGGAGCCGCACCTACGAGCAGTACCTGCTGCAGAAGCAGCAGATCGAGCAGCGCTACCGGATCGAGCCGGATCTCGACCCGGTGACGCAGGTCCGGCTGCGTTCGGAGCGTGAAGCGGAACACCGCACGCAGCAGCAGCGGCTGCAGGCGGCGCGGGTCGATCTGGCGCTGGTCGCCGCGCGCGTCGCGCGCGCGCAGGAGCAACTGGCGGCGCTGCCCGAACGGGTGGCGCCCGATGCCGTGCAACTGCTCGCCGCAGCCCAGAGCAACCCCGCGCTGGCGCCGTTGACCCAGGAACTGGTAGCGATTCGGCTGGCGCAGCAGAGCTGGACCCCCGGTTCGCCGGGCTGGGTCGCGCTGCAGCGCCGTCTCGCCAAGGGCGAGGCCGCCCTGCGCGCCGCCCTGGTCACCGAGGCGGCCGACGAAGACGGCCTGGTGCCGAATCCGGCGTTGGTGCCGTTGCGCGAACAGCTCGCTGCCGACGAACCCGTGCTCACGAGGGTGCGGCTCGAGGTGACGGAACTCGAGGGCCTGATCGCCGCCGCGCAGACGCGCATCGAACAGGCGATCGAAGGGCACGCGGCGTGGACCAAGAAGCGCAGCGACCTGGACGATGCCGAGGCGAACCGCCGCCGTGCCGCCGAGGCGCGCGACGCGCAGCAGCAGATCCTCGCGCGGCTGGCGCAGCAGCCGCCGATCCGGGTGGCGCAGGCCGCGACGATCCCGCCGCACCCGACCGAGCCGAACATCGTCATCGTCGCGTTGATCGGCTGCGTGCTCGGGCTCGGCGTCGCGATCGGCCTGATCCTGCTGCTCGACTTCCTGCAGGGTTCGTTCAAGACCCTCGACGACGTCGAGCGCGGCCTGCCGGTGCCGGTGCTGGGCGGCATCGCCTGGTTCGAGACCGCCGAGCAGCGTCGGGCCGTGAGCCGCGGCCGGATCCGCGCGGCGGTCGCGGCGTTCGCGTTCGTCGGCCTGGTCGTCGTCGTGGTGACGATCTACTACTGGGACCCGACGCGCCTGCCGCCGGTCGTGCGCGACCTGCTGGCGGTGCTGCTCGGCGGCTGACGCGGCCCGATGCGCGACCTGCTCGTCTTCGCGATCGTGCTGGCGGCGCTGCCCCTCAGCATCCGGCGACCGTTCTTCGGCTTGTTGGTCTTCAGCTGGCTCGCCTACATGCGGCCGCAGGACCTGTGCTGGGGCTTCGCGCGCAGCATGCGCCTGTCGTTCTTCGTCGGCATCGCGATGGTGGCCGGCTGGTGGGCGTACGAACAGGGCAAGCGCCGCTTCGCCAACTGGGACCTGCGCACCGGCTTGATGGTCGCGCTGGCCGTGTTCGTGTCGCTGAGCTACGCCTTCGCGCAGCACCAGAACACCTACACCAACACCTACTGGTTCGAGTACCTGAAGATCATCCTGATCGCGCTGTTCACGACCGCGCAGGTCGACTCCCGGCAGCGGCTGCGGGTGATGCTGTGGGTGATCGCGTTGTCGCTCGGCTTCTTCGGCGTGAAGAACGGGTTGTTCGGCATCCTGCGCGGCGGCGCGCCGATCCTGCGCGGGCCGGGTGGCATGCTCGAGGACAACAACGACTTCGCGCTCGCCCTGGTGATGAACGTGCCGCTGCTGTGGTACCTCGGGCGCGAGGAGGCATCGCGTCCCTGGGTGCGCCGGCTGACCCACATCGCCGTCGTGTTGACGGTCGTGAGCGTGCTGCTGACGCACAGCCGCGGCGGGTTCCTGGCGCTCGTCTGCACGGCGCTGTGGATCGCGTGGCGCTCGGGCCACCTCGTGCGTGCGGTCGCAGTACTCGGCTTGTGTGCCGTGGCGTTCCTGCTGTTCGCCCCCGATCACGTGATCGAACGCTTGTCGTCGATCGGCGACAAGGAGGACTCGTCGCGCAACGCCCGGTTGATCGCCTGGTCGACCGCGATGCGCATGATCGGCGACAATCCGCTGCTCGGCGTCGGCCTGCGCAACTTCCAGCCGCGGTTCCCGGAGTACTCGGTGATCCCGCTGGGTGCCGGATCGCAGACCTACGTCGCGCACAACAGCTACCTGCAGATCTGGGCCGAGAGCGGCACGATCGCGTTCGTCGTCTACGTGGTGCTGCTCGGCTCGGTGTTCGTCGCCTGCGCGCGCGTGCGCCGCCAGGCTCGGGTCATGCCGGCCCTGGCGTGGGCGGGGAACTACGCGCGCATGATGGAGGCGACGACGGTCGGCTTCCTGGTCGGCGCCTTCTTCCTCAACCGCGGCCACTTCGACTTGATCTACCACTGGATCGCACTGGTGACCTCGCTGGTGTTGGTCACCGCAGCCGAGCGACGCGCGGCGCCGGCGACCGCCGGCGCGCAAGCGGGAGACCGCGCTGCGCCACGTCGGGTCGAAGTGCGCGGTGGCGCCTGGCGCCCGGCGGTCGTCACGGCGCCGACAGCGCTCGCGCCGACGTTGCCGAGGTGGCGCTGAGATGTGCGGGATCGCCGGGCTGTTCGCGGCCACTCCGGCCCGCGTCGTCGACGGCGCCCTCGCGGCGGCGATGGGCGCCCGCCTCGCGCACCGCGGTCCCGACGGCGACGGCGTGCGGGTGGGGCCCGGCTACGCGCTCGCGCACCGCCGGCTCGCGATCGTCGATCTCGCCACCGGCGCGCAACCGATGTCGCTGCCCGGCGAACGGCTGTGGATCACCTTCAACGGCGAGATCTACAACTGGCAGGAGCTGCGCGAGGAACTGCTCGCCGCCGGGGCCTCGTTCCGCACGCGCAGCGACACCGAGGTCCTGCTGCACGGCTACCGGGCGTGGGGCACCGGCCTTGCCGCGAGACTGCGCGGCATGTTCGCGTTCGCGATCGTCGACGAGGAGCGCCACGAGCTGTACGCGGCGCGCGATCGCTTCGGCAAGAAGCCGTTCTACTGGTGCGAGCACGACGGCATGTTCGCGTTCGCGAGCGAACTCAAGGCCCTGCACGCGCTCGGCATCTCGCGCACCCTGCGGCCCGACGCGATCGCGCAGTTCCTGGCCCTGCGCTACGTGCCCGATCCGCTCACCGTGTTCGCGGGCGTGCACAAGCTGCCGCCGGCGCACTGGTCGCGCGTGCGCGACGGCAAGGTGCACTTCGAACGCTACTGGCGGCCGGAGTTCGTCGTCGACCAGGCGCCGACACCCGAAGCCCATGCCGAGCGCGTGCGGGAACTGCTCGACGAGTCGGTGCGCATCCGCCTGATGGGCGAGGTGCCGCTGGCGCCGTTCCTGTCCGGCGGCGTCGACAGCTACGCGATCGTCGACTCGATGACGCGCACGCTGCAGCGTCCGGTGACCGCGTGCACGATCGGCTTCGACGACCCGGCGTTCGACGAGCGGGCGGCGGCCCGCGAGGCGGCCGCGGCGTGCGGCGCGCGCCAGCACGAAGAAGTGCTGGCGGTGCAGGCGATGCTCGATCTCGGCTGGCACGCCGAGACGTTCGACGAACCGTTCAGCGACGCGAGTGCGGTGCCGACGTTCCACGTCAGTCGTCTCGCGCGGCGCCACGTCACCGTGGCGTTGGCCGGCGACGGCGGCGACGAGGCCTTCGGCGGTTATCGGCGCTACCTGTTCGACGTGCGCGAGCAGGCAGTGCGGCGCTGGCTGCCCGGCCCTGCGTGGCGAGCGCTTGGCGCCATCTACCCGAAGGCCGACTGGCTGCCGCGATGGCTGCGCGGCAAACGCACGCTGCAGAACCTCGGCGCCGGGCCAGCGGTCGCCTACGCGCGATCCGTCAGCGCGCACCTGCCCGAAGAAGTGTTCGCCGTGCTGCGCCGCGACCATCACGTCGCCGCTGGCGACCCGCACGCGCCGGTGATCGCCGCCTACGAAGCCGCGGCTGCGTCGTCGCCGCTGCACCGCGCGGTGGCGGCCGACCTCGCGACGTGGCTGCCCGGCGACCTGCTGGTGAAGGCGGATCGCGCGTCGATGGCCGCCTCGCTCGAAGTGCGCGCGCCGTTCCTCGACCACCTGCTGTTCCAACAGGCCCTGCGCATCCCGCCGGCGTGGCACTTCGCGGGCGGGCGAACCAAGGCGTTCCTGCGCAAGGCACTGGCCCCGCGGCTGCTGCCCAGCGCCCTGGCGCGCAAGAAGCAGGGCTTCTCGGTGCCGCTGCGCGCGTGGTGCCGCGGCCCGGTGGGCGACGCGCTGGCCGCCGAACTCGGCGAGCGACGCCTCGGCGAGTGGATCGACGTCGACCACGTGCGCGGCCTGCTGGCGCGGCATCGCGCCGGCATCGGCGACCACGGCGAGATGTTGTGGGCGGTGCTGGTGCTCGGCCGCTTCCTGGCCCGGTGGTGCGCATGACGCGCGTCGTCACGTTCACCAACCTGTTCCCGTCGTCGGCGCTGCCGACCCACGGTCTGTTCGTTCACGAACGCATGCGCCGCGTCGCCGCGGCCGGCGGCTTCGACTGGCGGGTGGTGGCGCCGGTGCCGCACGTCGCCTGGCCGCTGCGCACGAAGACCTGGCGGCAGTGGGCGGCGGTGCCCGCTGCCGAACGTTGGCAGGACGTCGAGATCGCGCACCCGCGTTACCGTCACTGGCCCGGGTTCACGCGCCGGCAGGCGGCGGCGATGGCGACCGGCGCGCGAGCGACCGTCGCGGCGTTGGCAGCGCAGGGCCGCTGCGTGCTCGACGCGCACTACCTGTGGCCGGACGGCGTCGCGGCGGGGTTGCTCGCGCGCGAACTCGGCCTGCCGTTCGTGCTGACTGCGCGGGGTTCCGACGTCAACGTGCTGGCGCAGGATCCGCGGATCGCCGCGGCGATCGGCGAGGCCTGCTCGCGTGCGTTCGCGTGCTTCGCGGTGAGTGGCGACCTGGCGGATCGCCTCGCCGGGGTGACGAAGGTGGCGCGCTCGCGCGTGCACGTGGCGCGGAACGGCGTCGATCTCGATCGGTTCCGGCCCGGCGATGCCGGTGCGGCCCGCGCGGCGCTGGGGCTGCCCGCGACCGGCAGGCTCGTGCTCGGGGTCGGTCGCCTGGTCGCCAGCAAGGGCTTCGTGGTCGCCGCCACTGCCGTGCGCACGCTCGGCGATGCCAGGCTGGTGCTCGTCGGCGACGGTCCTGAACGCGCGGCGATCGCGGCGACGGACCCGCGCACGGTGTTCCTCGGCGCGCGAGCTCCCGCCGACGTGGCGGTGGCGATGCAGGCCGCCGACGTGCTGGTGCTGCCGAGCGAACGCGAAGGCTGGCCGAACGTGGTGACCGAGGCGCTCGCGGCGGGATTGCCGGTCGTCGCGTCGCGCGGCGGCGGCATTCCCGAGATCGTCGGCGCGTCACCGCCGCCGTGGCTCGGGGCCCTGTGCGCGCCGCGCGACGCGGCCTCGCTGGCTGCAGCTCTGCGCGGCGTGCTGGCCTCGCCGGCGGATCGCGAGCGCGTGCGAGGGTTCGCCGGCCGCTACGGCTGGGATGAGCCCGTGCAGATGCTGGTCGCGACGTTCCGCGCGGCGGGGGAGGCGGCATGAACGCCCCGCGGCGCGTGCTCTACCACCATCGCATCCGCGCCGACGACGGCCAGGCAGTCCACGTGCGCGAACTGATCGGCGCGCTGCGCGCTGCCGGTCAGGAGGTGCACGAGTGCGCCCTGGTGAAGAAGACCGGCGACGCGCACCCGGCAGCGGGCGGCGCGGGCAGGGGATTCTGGCAGCGCCTTTCGCTGCCGCGCACGGCGATCGAACTGGCCGAGATGCTCTACAACCGGCGGGGGCGGGCGATGCTGCGGGCCGCGGCTGCCGCGTTCCGCCCGGATTTCGTGTACGAACGCCACGCGCTGCACTGCCGCGCCGGGCTCGACGTCGCCCGCGAACTCGGCGTGCCGCTGCTGCTCGAGGTCAACTCCCCGATGGTCGACGAGATGCAGAAGCTCGGCAGCCTGCGCTTCGCGGCGCGGGCCCGGGCCACGGAGCGCGCGGTGCTCGGCGGTGCCGACGCGGTGCTCGCGGTGACGCAGGTGCTGGCCGACATGCTGGTCGAGCGCGGGGCGCGGCGCGAACGGGTGCACGTGGTCGGCAACGCCGCCGTGCCCGAGCGGTACGGTCCGGCCACCGTGCAGCGTGCGCAGGCGGTGCGGAGTGCCTGGGCGCTGCCGAGCGGCGCCTTCGCGCTCGGCTTCGTCGGCTACATGCGGCCGTGGCACCGCCTCGACCTGGTGCTCGAGGCGATGACGCAACCCGGCCTGCAGGACCTGGTGCTGGTGCTGATGGGACGTGGTCCCGCGGCCGAGCCGCTGCTGGCGCTCGCGCGCGAACGTGGCCTGCAGGCGCGCGTGCGCGCGCTCGGCGAGGTGCCGCCCGCCGACTTGCCGGCGCACGTCGCCGCGACGGATGCCGCGCTGATCCCGGCGATCAACGACTACGCGTCGCCGCTCAAGCTGTTCGACTCGCTGGCCGCGGGCGTCGTGACCATCGCGCCCGACCAGAGAAACCTGCGCGAGTCGATCCGCGACGGCGTGACCGGGATCCTGTTCCGTCCCGGCGACGTGGAGGACCTCGCTGCGCGGCTGCGCACCGTCGTCGGCGACCGTGCACTCGCCCGGTCGCTTGGCGCCGCGGGGCGCGACCTGCTGCTGGCGCAGCGCTGGACGTGGGCCGGCAACGCCGAGCGGGTGCTGGCGATCCACGAGGCCCTGGTCGCGGGGAGGCGGCGATGACGCCCGCCCTCGGTCTGTTCGCGCCGGTGGTCGTCGCCTACGGGCTGGCGCTGGTCTGGTGCATCGACCGCTGGAACGCGCCGAGCGGGTCGTTCACGCACTGCTGGCTCGTGCCGTTCGTCGCCGCCTTCGTGGTCTGGTCGCGCCGCCGTGCCCTCGCGGCCCTGCCGCGCGTCGTGGACCACCGCGGCTGGTGGCTGCTCGGACCAGCCCTGCTGCTGCACCTGACGGGCGGGCTGCTGATGATCGACTCGTGGTCGGCGGCGAGCCTCGTGCTCGCGGTGCCCGGCGCCTGCTGGCTCGCGCTCGGCGCCGCACGCACGCGTGCACTGCTGCCGGTGCTCGGGCTCGTCGTGTTCGCGGTGCCGATGCCGCTCTACGTCGAAGGGCGCGTCGCCTTCAGCCTCAAGGAGTGGGCGGTGACGGCGGGCCCGGCGCTGGGCAACGCGCTCGGTGCCGGCGTGGTGCGCGTCGGCGACCACCTGCGGCTCGTCGATGGCGGCGGGGCGTTGTACGTCGCCGACGCCTGCGGGGGGCTGCGCTCGTTGCTGGCGACGCTGACGATCGCGTACTGCCTGGCCTGCTTCTTCGGCCGTCCGGGCCGGCTGCGGACCGTGGTGCTGCTCGTCGCCGCGCCGCTGCTCGCGGTGCTCGCGAACATCGTGCGCATCGCGGTGCTGTGTCTGTTCGCGCGGCATCAGGGCGTCCCGTTCGCCGAAGGCACCGGCCACACGCTGGCGAACACCGCCGAGTGGATCGTCGTGTGCGTGGTGATGCTGTTGCTCGCGCGTTTGCTCGAACCGCGCTTGCCGGCCGCGGTCCCGGCGACGACGCCAGCGACGCCGGGGGCGCGACACCACGTCGTGACGCGCATCGTGGTGCTGCTGTGGCTCGTCGGCCCCGCGTTGCTCGCGTTGTCGGCCTGGCGGCCGGGGGGTGCGGCCACCGAACGCGCTGCCGCGTTGCCCGAAGTGGTCGCCGACTACACGCTGGTGCCGCGGTCGGCAGCGCAGCAGGAGCGCTTCGTCGCCGCCTTGCCGCGCTGGCGCGAACTGCTCGGCACCGGCGACTTCGTCTGGCGCAGCTACCGTGGCCAGGACGGCCACTGGATCAACCTGGTCGCCCTGTTCCACGACACGAACTGGAAGAGCGTGCATCCGCCGCGCATCTGCATCGAGGGCAGCGACATGGAGATCGAAGTCGACGACCTGGTGCCGGCCCCTTGGCTTGGTGCCGACGTGGCGGCGAGCCGCATCGTCGCGCGCCGGCGCTCGGATGGCGTTCGCTTCGTGACGCTGTCGATGTTCGGCACCGCCGACTGGGCGTCGGGCGACTACTGGCAGTTCACGCGCCACCATCTGCCGCGGGCGTTGGTGCGGGCCAACCTGTCGGGGTTCCTGCTGCGCGCCGAGTCGGCCATTGCCGATGGCGAGCCCGACAGCGCCGCCGAGGCGCGTTGCCGCGCGTTCCTGGCCGCGTTGGTGCCGCCGGCACGGGAGCTGCTGCGATGACGCACCGGCACGCGCTCTCGGTCGACGTCGAGGACTGGTTCCAGGTGTTGAACATGGCGCATCGCATCGATCGCGCCGACTGGGACACGTTCCCGCTGCGCTGCGGCGACTCGACGCGGCGGCTGCTCGACCTGTTCGCCCGCCGCAACCAGCAGGCGACGTTCTTCTTCCTGGGCTGGATCGCCGAGCGCCTGCCCGACCTCGTGCGCGAGGTGCATGCGGCCGGGCACGAGATCGGCAGCCACGGCTACGACCACCGGTTGCTGCCGGACCTCGGACGCGCCGGGTTCGCGGCCGACCTTGCGCGCACTGCCGCGATCCTGCAGGGCATCACCGGGGAGCGCCCACGCGCCTTCCGCGCCTGCACCTGGTCGGTCGGCAAGCGCACGCCGTGGGCGATCGACGAGCTGCTCGCCGCTGGCGTTGCCGTGGACAGTTCGATCCAGCCGGTGCGGCATCCCGACTACGGCGTGCCGGGCGCGCCGACGCGCGCATACCGGCTCGCCGGCACGAACGGCGAACTGCTCGAACTGCCGCCGTTGACCTGGGACGTGCTCGGTCGGCGGGTGCCGGTCGGCGGCGGCGGGTACCTGCGGCTGTTCCCGTTGGCGCTGCTGCGCGCGGGACTGCGCCAGAAGGAACGCGCCGACGTGCCGGGCTGCATCTACCTGCATCCGTGGGAAGTGGACCCCGGGCAGCCGCGCCAGCGACTCGGCCTGCTGCGCGGCTTCCGCCACTACGTCAACCTGCACCGCACGCTCGGCAAGCTCGACCGCCTGCTGCAGGAGTACTCGTTCACCTCGGTGTCGGCGGCGTTCGCTCAGCGATCGGCGAGCTGGGCGGCGAAGCTGCCGGCGTTGCGCGCGGCCGAACTGCTCGGATAGTCGCGCTGCAGCTGTGCGAACGCGTCGCGCGCCTCGGCGATCGCGACCTTGCCCGTACCCTGCAGGGCCGCGAGACCACGCCCGAACAGGTGCATGCCGTCGTCGCGCTTGGGGCTCGCGGCGAAGTGTTGCCGCGCCTCGTCCGCAGCCCCGCTGCGCAGCGCGATCCATGCACTGCAGTAGCGCCCCTCCGGACTGTCGCGCAGGGCCGCGGGCAATGCGGCCAGCGCCGCGACATCGGTCGGCCGACCGACGCGGGCCTCGGCGGCCATCGTCAGCATCGCCAACATCGCTCCGGGGCTGCCGCCGTGTTGCAGGACCGACCGCAGGGCCGCGATCGCCGCCGGGCCGTCGGGCGACGTCGCGAGCAGGCGCGTGCGCTCGACCCAGAGGCTGATCGCGGTGGGTTGCCCGCGCAGGTGCTCGTCGATCCGGGCCACGGTCTTGGCAGCGCCTTCCGCGGCGACCAGCCTGCGCACGGTGGCGCCAAGCCAGCGATCGCCTTGCTTGCCCGCGGCGACGGCCGCGAGGTGGTCGTGCAGGAGCTGGACGCGCTTGCTGGCAGCCGGCGCCTGGGTGCGCGCACGGTCGGCGTGATCGAGCAGGAAGTGCACGATCGCGCCGCGCGGGCCGTCGTTGGCCAGGTAGCGCAGCGCCCCGGCGTAGATGCGGTCGGTGGCCGACGGGTCGGTGCGCACGATGGTGTCCGCCACGGCGAGCAGGCGGTCGAGCAGGAGTTCGCGGTCGATCGGGAACGGCGCTGCCAGCGCCGCGACGATCACCTGCCACGCCTGCAGCGGGCGCAGTCGCGTCACCACCAGCTCGAGATCCGCGCCGCCGAGCGGTGCATGTTGTGGGGCTTGCAGCCACGTCGTCAGGCGCAGGTCGTCGGCGTTGCCGGAGGCCGGCGCGGCGCGCATCGCGTCCTCGGCGAGCCGCATCGCGAACGCGAGCGTCGTCGGGGACGGCTGCAGCGCACCGGTCGCGAGCGCGCCCTGGATCTTGTCGGCGAGCGGTTTCGACACGGTGTAGCCCGGCGTGCCGACGGCCAGCGCCACCTCGCGCCAGACGACGACGTCGGCGAGGCCGTCGGCGTCGAGACCCTGATGCAGTTCGGCCGCTGCGGCGCCGTCGCCGAGGTCGCGCAGCGTGCGGGCGAGCAGCAGACGGTTGGCTTTGCCGCGGCCTTCCTGCGCGATCAAGGCCTCGACCCGCGCCTTGGCGAACGGGGCGAGCGCGGGCTCGCGCAGGCACGCCAGCAGTTCGAGCCGCTTGCCGAGTTCATCGCCTTCGACGGCAGCCCAGTCGACGAGCGCGGCCTGACCGAACAGCGCCAACTGGCAGGCGAGGCCGAGTTCGTACGGGTCGGCCTGCACGCTGGCCAACACCAGGTCGCGTGCGGCGTCGGCGCGTCCGCACCGCGACGCCAACGCCGGGTCGGTGAACGCGGGGACGAGGTCGGCGACCGCGGCGGCGCGGTCGCTGCGACCGAGCGCGTAGCACAGCCGGACCAGCCGCTCGGCACCGGCAATGCCGTCCTCGAACGCGAGCGCCCCGGTCCACGCCGACACGGCCTGCTGCCAGTTGCCCACGCGCAACGCCAGGTCGCCGGTGAGCAGCAGGCCGCTGCCGTCGCGTTGCTCCGGAGTCGCGGCGGCGATGGCGGTCGAGGCGAGCATCGAGGCGCTACGGGGATGTGAGGCGGCGAGGGCGCGCGCGGCGTCGAGCAGGGCCGGTACGCCCGCGGGCGCAATCGGCTCGAGGTCCTTCAGCCACTGCCTGACCACGGGCTCGAGTGCAGCGTCGGCCGTGTTCGTGGCCGCGGCGCGGGCGGTGGCCGCGACGGCGCGGACGAGGTCGGCGCGCGCCGGTGGCGGCAAGTCGGCGAAACCGGCGCGATCGGCGAGCAGCGCCGCAGCACCGATGGCGTCCCCGGCGGCAGCGCGGGCGTGCGCGGCGAGCGGGCGCAGCGCCGCGGTCCGTTCGGCGTCGCGCGGCACGAACGCGTGCGCGGTGGTCGGCGAGCGAGCCAGTTCGGCGCGCAGCAACTCACCGACCACCGGGCCCGAACGCAGGTCCGATGTGATCGCGGCGTGCAGCAGGTGCCGATGGTCGACCTTCGCCGCGGCATGCGCCTGCAGTGCGACGTCGAGCGTCTCGGCGTCCGGCGGCAGTTCGCGCACCGTCGTCGCCGCCAGGGTCGTTGCCTCCGCGGCCTGCCCGGCCGCGAGCAGCGTGCGCACGAGCAACAGCCGGCAGGCGCGGGCCTGCGGGAAGGCGTCGACGGCGGCGCGCGCGCAGGCCAACGCGACTGGCAGGTTGCGCTGCGCCAGCGCCTGTTCGCCGCAGAACAGGAAACCGAGCGGGTGACGGACCTCGGGCAACGCCTTCTTGAGCCGCAGGCACTGGGCCAGCAGCGTTTCGCCGTCGTGGCCGAACGACGGGGCGTGCACGCGCATGACCGCCAGCACGGCCGGGAAGATGCGCGGATCGGCGGGGGCGAGGTTGCGGGCGTCCTCGAGCGTCTGCAGCGCACCTAGGTGCTGGCCTCGCGTGGCGAGATGGTCGGCGAGGGCGAGCAGCGGTTCGATCGCGCGTGGCCGTGCCTGCCGCCAGGTCCGCAGCACGCCCTGCTCGGCATCGGCACCGGTGCCTCGCCGACGCAGCACGTCGAGCAGCAGGTTCGCGAACGCCGGCAGCAGGTCGACGCGGTCGACCGGCACATCGCTGTACGACATTCGGCGAAGCGTCGAGCCGAGCGACGATTCGGCGCGTTCGTCCGACTTCTCGAGCAGTTGCAGCACGCTGGCCGTGATTGAGACTGCCTCGTTGTCGGCGACCTTGCGCACCAGATCGACATCGCGCCAACAGGCGCGCGCGAGTTGCAGGTCACCCATGTTGTGCGCGGCCCAGGCGCGGGCGACCAGCAGGTCGATGGCGCCACGGTCGATCTCGGCGGCCGTGATGCGCGCCGCCAGCGTCGTTGGCGACAGCCAGCGCAGGTAGGTGGCGGCTGCCGCGGCGTACTGTCCGTCGCGCAGGAGGGCCCAGGCGGCAGTCGCCCCCGCTTCGTCGACGTAACGATGGTCGAATCGCCGGCGGTAGATCTCGCTCGCCACCAGCAGGTCGTCGATGCGCCGCGATTGGTCGAGCGACAGCGCGAACGCGCGGAACGCGGCGACGGGAGTGCCCGTGCCCTCGAGGCTCTTCTGGAAGTAGCCGAGGGCGGTCTGGGCGTCGGTGCGCAGCGCCGCCAAGGCCTCGCGGACCGAGAGCCACAGCGTGACGAGCCGCGAATCGCGCGAGTACGACGTCGCGAGGGCAGCTTCGGCGGTGGCGATCTCCGGGTCGCCGGCCGGGCGGAACACGTACGACCAGACGTGGGCGCGGGCCGCATCTTGGTCGTCGGCCGGCAGGTCGCGGGCGAGGCGTTCGAGCAGGGCGGCGAGGGCAGGCTGGTACTCACGCTGGCAGGCCTCGCCCGCCAGTTCGAGCGCGCGGCCATGGTGCGGGTGCTTCGCCAGGAACTGCATCGCGGCGTTGCGGGCCGCGGCCCCCTGGTTGTCGAGCGCGAGCAGGCGGATGCGGTCGAGCAGCAACGCTTCGTCGTCGGGGGCGTCCCGCAACAGCAGTTCGACGTCGTCCAGGGCGCCGGCGGCGTCGCCGAGCCGCGTGTTGGCGTCGTAGCGCAGCCGCAGCAGCCGTTCGCGGCGCGCGGGCACTCCCTGCACGCGCGGGCCACCCTCGACGCGGTCGAGCGCGGCGATCGCTCGCGCGTACTCGCCGCTGGCGATCAGGCGTTCGGCGTCGGAGAGATAGTCATCGGGACCCGAGTCGTCGAGGAACGAGATCACGACGATCGCCAGCAGCAGCACCACGGCGGCGCCTAGCAGCAGGTGGAGGCTCTTCTGGAACATTCGGCGGGGTGCTTATAGCCGTCGTGGGCGGGAGTCGGAGCGGCGAACCGTGGCGTCGTCAGCGGATCCCGAGCCGCTTGAGTTTGTGGAACAGGGTGCTGCGGTTGATGCCGAGCACCGCTGCCGCGCGTTCGCGGTTGCCGCCGCAGTGCGCGAGCGCGTGTTCGATGATCGCGCGCTCCGGTGCGACCAGCGCTTCCTTCAGTGGAATCACGGCGGCGCCGGCGTCGAGCGGCGGCGCGGCGTCGTTCTCGCGGCGGCCGCTGGTCTCGATCGGCGGCAGGTCGCCGAGGCCGATCGTCGCACCGGCGGCGAGCACCACGGCCCGTTCGACGACGTTCTCGAGCTGGCGCACGTTGCCGGGCCAGGCCCCGTTCGTCAGCGCTTCGAGCGCTGCGGGCGCGAAGCGCAGCGCCGGGCGGCCGTGCTCGACCGCGAAACGGCGCAGGAAGTGGGTGGCCAGCGGACCGATGTCGCTGCTGCGTTCACGCAGCGGCGGCATCTCGATGCTGACGACGTGGATCCGGTAGTAGAGGTCCTCGCGGAACTCGCCGGCGGCGACCGCCTGGCGCAGGTCGCGGTTGGTCGCCAGGACCACGCGCACGTCGACGGGGATCGTGCGGTTGTCGCCGACGCGTTCGATGACGCGGTCCTGCAGCACGCGCAGCAGCTTGACCTGGAACGCCTTGCTGCTGGTGCCGATCTCGTCGAGGAAGATCGTGCCGCCGGCCGCGGCCTCGAACTTGCCGACCTTGTCGCGGATCGCACCGGTGAAGGAGCCCTTGCAGTGCCCGAACAGCTCCGACTCGAGCAGCGACTCCGGCAGCGCCCCGCAGTTCACCTCGACGAACGGGCCGGCCTTGCGCGGACTGGCGGCGTGCAGCGCTCGCGCCAGCAGCGTCTTGCCGGTGCCGGACTCGCCGGTGATCAGCACGGTCGTGCGCGTGTCGGCGACCGCGCGCACCGTCTTGAAGATCGACTGCATGCGCGGATCGCTGCCGATGACGTTGTCGAGGCGCAGGCGATCGTCGAGCGCGGTCTTCAGCTGCTGGTTCTCGCGCAGCAACGCCGACTTGGCGAGCGCGCGATCGACGGCGACCAGCACCTGGTCGCCGGCGAACGGCTTGCCGAGGAAGTCGGCGGCGCCGTGGCGCATCGCCTGCACGGCGTCCTGGACCGAACCGAACGCCGACAGCAGCACGACGGCGGTGTCCGGGTGGACCTGCTGCACTTCCTGCAGCAGTTGCATGCCGCCGCCGCCAGGCAGGCCGAGGTCGCACAGGACGAGGTCGACGTCGCCGTCGCGGATCGGGGCCACCGCCGCCGCGAAGTCGGTGGCGGCATCGAACTCGTAGCCGCGCGCCGTGAGCAGCGCGCGCAGTTCGTCCCTCGAGCGGGAGTCGGGATCGGCGACGAGGATCTTGGTCATGGCAGTCGTGCGCGCGCGACGCGCCGTCGCATCGGTGCGACACGTCGTCATCGGCCGACGGTCGCCGGCGGCTGAAGGGGCGGGCGGCGGCCGTGATTTGCCCGGCGGTACCGGCTAGTTTGCGGCGCGTCGATGCCGTTCTCGCGCCGCCCGCTCGCCGCAGTCGCAGCCGCCGGATCCGGCGGCGCCGAGACGGTGGCGGACGTGCTGGCGTTCGCGCGGGCGATCGAGCTGCAGCCGGGGCGGTTGATCACCGACGTGCTGGCAGGCGGCTTCCGGTCGACGTTCCGCGGTGGCGGCGTCGAGTTCGCCGACGTGCGCGAATACGTCGAGGGAGACGACCCGCGCGTCGTCGACTGGAACGTCACCGCGCGACTCGGCCGGCCGTTCGTCAAACGCTTCGTCGAGGAACGCGAGCGAACGTTGGTGTTCGTGCAGGACCTCGGTGCCGGCATGGCGGCGGGGACCGGCGTCTGGTCGTCGCGCTCGGCGGGCGCCCGGCTGCTGGTCTGCCTCGGGCTGATGGCGATCGGCAACCACGACCGCGTCGGGCTGGTCGCCGGCGACGGCCGGGCTGATCGGCTGGTGCTGCCGAAGAAGGGGGCCGGGCACGTGCTGCGGATCCTTCGCGACGTCGTCGAGCGGCCGGTCGCGCCCGGAGTCGCCGACCTCGAGGCGCTGCTGCGCCACGTCGCCGCGCGCTTCCGCCGCCGCACCGTGGTGTTCGTCGTCTCCGACTTCGCTGGAGTTGCACCGCTGCCGACGCTCGCTGTGCTGGCGCACCACCACGACGTGGTCGCGGTGCGCACGATCCCGCGCGAGATGCTCGCACCGCCGCCGATCCTGCTGCGCACCTGCGATCCGATCGACGGCCGGATGACGGTCGTCGACTTCGCTGCGCACGCGGTGCGGGCGGAATGGCACCGCCGGGTGCAGCTCTGGCGGGCCGAGCGCGACGAACAGTTCGCGCGCGCCGGCGTCGACTGCATCGACATCGAGGTGCCGGCCGAATCCGACCGCGACGCCGTCGCCCGGCCGCTGCTGCGGTTCTTCCGTCGTCGCCAGCTGCGCGAGGCGCGTCGATGACGGCAACGGCACCGCAGGAGCCGTTGGTCGCGCTCGAGTGGCCCGGTGACGTGCGCGATCTGCCGGCGGGGCTCGGGTCGTTCTGGTGGGTGGCGGCGCTGGCCGTGGTCGCGGTGGTGTTCGCCTGGCGACGGGCGCAGCGGCGCCCCGCGGTCGTGGCGGCGGCCCCGGCGCCTCCGGAGTCGGCACCGCCGGCGCTCGCGCTCCTGCGTGCGCTCGCGCTGCCGACCGACGCCGACGACGTGGCGCCGTTCTGCGCGCGGCTCAAGGCGCTGGTGCGGCAGCACTGCAGCGAACGCTTCGGCGTGCGGGGCGACGTCGCGACCAGCGAAGAACTGCTGGCGCGGGTGCCGTCGGCCGCGCAGCTCGAGCCGTGCCTCGCGGCCTGCGATGGCGTGCTGTTCGCGGCGGCGGCGCCGCAGCCGGAGCAGGCCGCCCGCTGGCGCGACCTCGCGGTCGACTATGCGGTGGCGGTCGCGGGTGGTGCTTCGTGATCGCCGCGAGCACGGGCTTCGTCCTGAGTGCACCGGCATGGCTGTGGCTGCTGCCGTTGCTCGTCGTCGCCGCGTGGCTGCGCTGGCGACACCTCGAACGCACGCACTTCGCTCCGGCCTGGCTGTTCCGTGACCCGTCGTCGCCGGCGCCGCTGCCGCGGACGGCCCGGGCGCGCTGCTGGCTGCTGCCGGCGCTGCTGCACACGGCCATGCTCGCGCTGGTCGTCGTGGCGATGGCGCGACCGGTGGTGCTGCGCGAAGTCGCCGCGGACCCGCCCGGTCGCACGATCCTGTTGTGCCTCGACCACAGCTCGTCGATGGCGGCCGACGACCTCGCGCCTGGCCGCACGCGCCACGACGTCGGTCGTGAAGTCGCCGCCGCGTTCGTGCGCGCGCGCCCGCAGGACCGCGTCGGTTTCGTCTCGTTCGCGCGCTACAGCGACCTGCGCTGCCCACCGACGCGCGACCACGACGCCTGCACCGAACTGCTCGCGGCCCTGCCGATGGTCGAACGCGACGGGCCCGAGGACGCGACCGCGATCGGTGCCGCAGTGGCGACCGCCGCGGCGTCGCTCGAACGTTCGCCGGGCGGCGGCAAGGTGGTGGTCGTCGTCACCGACGGCGAGGAGAACGTCGCCCACGAACTCGCGCCCGACGAAATCGCGCCGCTGCACGCAGCCCAGCTCTGCGCGGCCGCTGGCATCCGCGTGCACACGATCCAGGTCGGCAGCGGCAACCGGAAGCCCGACGGGCGCGTGGTGCCGGTCGACACGACCGCGGTGCAGCAGCTCGCGGCGACCACGGGTGGCCGCCACTTCACGGCCGGCGACGCGCGCGCGCTGGCGGCCGTGTACGCGGCGATCGATCGGCTCGAGACGGCGCCGCCGCCGCCGCCGAAGCTGGTCGAGCGCGAGTGGTATCCCGCGGTGCTCGCGGTGGCACTTGGCCTCGCGGCCCTCGCCCGCTGTCTCTCGGTGCTGTGGTTGCGGAGGTCGTGGTGAACGACCTCTGGTTCGCGTGGCCCGCGTGGTGGCCGTGGCTCCTCCTGGTGCCGCCAGCCGTGTGGCTGGCCGATCGCTTCGGCGAACACGCCGAGCGGCGGCGGTGTGCCGCCGTCGGGCCGCGCGATGATGTGCTGACCGGCGTGCGTCGCTGGGCGCGAACGCGCCGGCTGCTCGATGCCGGAGCGCTGGCGCTGGTCGGCATCGCGCTGCTGCAGCCGATCGCGCCCGGCGACGACGGCGATGGCGGTGCCGACGTCGTGCTCTGCGTCGACGTGTCGTGGTCGATGGCGTGTCGCGATGCGTCGCCCACGCGCCTCGCCGCCGTGCAGCAGGCGATCGACGAACTGGCGCGTACGCTCGATCGCTCGCGGATGGGCCTGGTCGCCTTCGCGGGCACCGCGGCGCTGCGCGCGCCGTTGACCACGGATGGCGCCGCCGTCGCCGCGCTGGCGCGCGAACTCGCCGCGGGTGCGGACCTCGCCGGCGGCACCGACCCCGGGGCTGCCGTGCAACTCGCCTCGGACCTGCTCGACCGGGCGGGGGCAGGCGGCGCGATCGTCGTGCTGGGCGACGGCGAGGACTTCGTCGGCAACGGCTCGGCGGCGGCGGCACGCGCGGCCGAAGCCGGCCACGTCGTGCACACGTTCGGCGTCGGCGATCCCGCGGGCAGCAAGATCGTGGTCGCGACGAGCGGCGGCGAGGCGTTCCTGCGCGATGGCGATGGCCAGGAAGTCGTCTCGCGCCTCGAACTCGCGAACCTGCGTGCGCTCGCCGCGGCCGGCGGCGGGCGTTTCGAGCGGCTCGCGCCCGGTGCGCTGGGCGCGCTGCACGACACCGTGCTGGCGCCGGCCGCGCGCGCGGCCGCGGTGCGCGAAGGCCGCCTCGTGCCCGTGCACGTTGCCGCCCTGCCCTTGCTGGCCGCGTTCCTGCTCTGGATGCTGCGCGCATGCCTGCGCGAACGGAGTCGCTGATGCGCCTGGCGTGCGTGCTCGCCGTCGCGTTGGTGGTCGGCCTGCCGGCGCAGGTTCCCTCGGCGTTCGCCGCCGCGGTCGCCGACTACCGCGCGGAGCGCTTCGAGGCCGCGTTCGCCGGCTTCCAGGCCGCCGCCGCGGCCGCCGGCGAGTCGGCGAGCGACGAACTGCGGTGGAACCTCGCGCTGGCCGCGCTGCGCGTGCAGCGCAGCGGCGATGCGGAAGCCGCGGTGTTGCCGTGGCTGCGCGATGCGTCGGGCAGCCGGGCCGCCGACGGCGAGTTCCTCGTCGCGATGGCGCAGAGCCAGCGCGCCGAACGCAGCGCTGCGGCCGCCGCCCTGCCCGACGCCGAGCCGATGGCGTGGGCGGCGGCGATCAGCCAGATGGAACGCGCCGCTGCCGGGTTCGAGCGCGCCGCTTCGCTGCGAGGTCAGTGGCCGGCGGCGACGCGCAACGCCGAGCGGGCGCGCGCAGCCGTCGAGGAACTGCGACGCCGGCAGGCCGCGGCCGCGACGCCCGACGCAAAGCAGGAGCCCAACCCCGCTGGGCCGCCGCCGCCGAGCCCCGACACCAAACCAACGCCCGAAGTCGCCGCGCCCGAACTCACACCGGATCGTCTCGGCGCCGCCGAGCTGGCGCGGCTTCGGCAGCGCGTCGTCACGCGCGACGAGCAGAAGCGTTCTTCGCGGCGCGACGAACTGCGCCAAGCGGTCGTGCAGGGGGCGCGCGCGTGGTGATCGTGCGCGCTGCGGTGCTGCTGGTGGGCGTGGGAGTGGCGCTGCCGGCGCAGGACCCGCCCCCGGTGTTCGTCGAAGTGCACGGCATGCCGCCGCAGGTCTGGCAGTTCGAGCCGTTCGTGCTGCGCGTGGTCGTCGGCTGCGAAACGGAGTGGCTGCGCAGCCGCGCGGTGCCGTTGTTCCAGCGGCCGCTCGACCTGCCGTTCCAGGTGCTCGTGCCGTGGCTGACGTCGACGGCTGACGTCACGGCGAACGTCGAGCCGCTGGCTGCGTCGGTGGTGCGGCAGCGCACCGCGGTCGGCGGCGACGTGCTGCCGCTGCAGGCGGTGGGCACGCGGCCGATCGGTCGCCACACCTACGAGCTGTTCGAACTGGCCGTGCGCGTCGCGATCGGCGAACCCGGCCTGCGGGAGTTCGCGCCGGTGCAGGTGCGCTGCGCGTTCGCGACGCGCTTCCAGGAGGACTTCCTGCGCGGGCGGCAACCGGTGGATCGGCAGGAAGCGACGATCGCCGGGCGCGTCGAGTCGGTGTCCGTGCGCGAACTGCCGCCGGTGCCTGCGGCGTTCACCGGTGGCGTGGGGGAGTTCGAGGTCGTCGCGAGCTGCGACCGCGGCGACGTGCGCATGGGCGAGTCGTTCGCGCTGCGCGTCGAAGTGCGCGGCACCGGCAACCTCGCGCACTTCTCGACGCCGTCGATCCGGGTGCCGGGGTTCCACGACCAGGGCGTGGTCGGCGCCGACGTCGCGCCGGATGTGCAGCGGTTCGATCGGCGCGCGTTCGTCTACGACGTGTTGGCGCTGCGGGCCGGGACGACCACGATCCCGGCGTTGCCGTTCGTGGTGTTCTCGCCGCAAACTGGTGACTACGTGACGCTCATGACGGCGCCCGTCCCGTTGCGCGTCGAACCGGCGGCCGCCGAGCTGCCAGCGCGCGTGCGCGAACTGATCGCCGCCGATGCGGAGAGCGCTGCGGCGGAGCGGCGGCCATCGTGGTGGTGGACGGCGGCCGTGGGGCTCGTCTGCGGCGCGCTCGTCGGCCTGCGCTTTCGTCACCAGCGGCGGCGTCGCCACGTTCTGCTGACGGCAGCGGCCGAGCGCGCGTTGGCGACGGCGGCCGATGGCGATGCCGCTGCGCTGCTCGTTGCGTTCGAACGCGTGCTCGCCGCTCGCGTCGGCGTCGTCGACTGGTCGGCTGATGGATGGGCACGGTTGCCGGCCGGGGCGGCGACGGCGCGGCTGCGGGCGCTGCACGCCGACCTCGACGCCGCGCGCTTTGGCGGCAGGGCGCCGCCACGCGCCGAACTGCTCGCCGCGTTCGCGGCCCTGCCGCCGCGCTGAGTGGTGCAGGGGGAGGGACTCGAACCCTCACGGCCGTTGCCGGCCTGCGGCTTTTAAGGCCGCTGCGTCTGCCGTTCCGCCACCCCCGCAGCGTGGGATCGCGTCGATGAATGGAGGTCCCGCCCAGAATCGAACTGGGGTAAACGGATTTGCAATCCGTTGCCTAACCACTCGGCTACGGGACCGCGGGGCGAGGGAGGCTAGCGACGCCGAGCACACGCGCAAGGCCTTGTTCGCCGCCGCGCGCCTTGCCGTGAGATCGCTGCGGCGCCGCCCGCACTCGCTGCCTATGCTGCGCGCCGCTGCGAGTGCGGCTGCCTCCGTCGTGAAGACCAAGAAGAACATCCATTTCGAGTTCGACCAGGAACAGGTGCGCGAGCCCCTGATCTACAAGATCAACCGTTCGTTCGACGTCGTGGTGAACATCCGCGGCGCGTCGGTCAACGACCAGGGCGGCTTCATCGCGTGCGAACTCGAAGGTACGCAGTCCGAGATCGACCGCGTGCTCGACTACCTGCGCGCGCAGGGCGTGCGGCTGGGCGAAGGCCTCGGGAGCCCGGAGCGATGAGGACCGGGCGCGCTGCTGCGATCGCCGCGAGCCTGTTCGTGCTCGCCGGGGCGCTCGGCACGCCGTCCCTCCCGCTGCCCAACGACCTGGTCGCCCGCGGCGCGCACGGCGCGGTGGTCAGCGCCGAACCGCGCGCGACCGCGATCGGGCTGCAGGTGCTCGAGCAGGGCGGCAACGCCGTCGATGCGGCCGTCGCGGTGGCCCTCGCACTCGCCGTGACGCACCCGCAGGCCGGCAACCTCGGCGGCGGCGGGTTCCTGGTGTTGCGCATGGCCGACGGCCGCACCGCGGCTCTCGACTTCCGCGAACGCGCACCGAAGTCCTCGCACGCCGACATGTACCTGCGTCCGGACGGCAGCGTCGACGAGGACAAGGTGCGCTACGGCGCGTCGGCCGCCGGCGTGCCCGGCAGTCCGGCAGGGCTTCTGCACGCGCTGCAGAAGTACGGCACCCAGAACCTCGCCGCGGTCGCCGCGCCGGCGATCCGGCTGGCGCGCGAGGGCTTCGTGGTCGACCAGTTCCTGGCAGCGAGCCTGCGCGAGGCCGCCGCCGAACTCGGCCGCTTCCCGTCGACGCAGAAGGTGTTCTTCCGGGGCGAAGCGCCCTTGCGGCAGGGCGACCTGCTCGTGCAGGAGGATCTCGCCGGCACGCTCGAACGCTTCGCCAAGGGCGGACTCGCCGGCTTCTACGGCGGCCGCACGGCCGAACTGCTGGTGGCGCAGATGCAGCGCGACGGCGGCTTCGTCACCGCCGCCGACCTGACCGACTACACGGTGCGCGAACGCGACGTGCTGCGCGGCAGCTACCGCGGGCACGAGGTGTTGAGCATGCCGCCGCCGTCGTCGGGCGGCATCGCGCTGCTGCAGATGCTGGCGCTGCTCGAGCCGTTCGACCTGCGGGCGATCGGCCACGGCGGCAGCGAGTACGTGCACCTGCTGAGCGAGGCGATGCGGCGCGCCTACGCCGATCGTTCGCGGTGGCTCGGCGATCCCGACCACTGGCCGGTGCCGCAGCCGGGCTTGCTCGCCAAGGACTACCTCGACGGGCTGCGCGCGGGCATCGATCGTGGCAAGAAGAGCGCCGTCGCTCCGGGGCTGCCGCCGGGCGGCAAGGAGAGCGACGACACCACGCACTTCTCGGTCGTCGACAAGGACGGCAACGCCGTTGCCTGCACGACGACGATCAACTCCACGTTCGGGGCGATGTGCGTCGTCGAGGGCGCCGGGTTCCTGCTCAACAACGAGATGGACGACTTCTCGAGCAAGCCCGGCGTGCAGAACCAGTTCGGCCTGGTCGGCGGCAAGGCGAACGCGATCGCGCCGGGCAAGCGCATGCTCTCGTCGATGACGCCCACGATCGTGCTGAAGGACGGCGAGGTCGCGTTCGTGCTCGGAGCACCAGGCGGCGGCCGCATCATCACCGCGGTGTTGCAGGTGCTGCTCAACGTCGTCGACCACCGCATGGGCCTCGAACAGGCGGTGCGCGCCCCGCGCGTGCACCACCAGTGGATTCCCGACGAACTGGCCTGGGAAGCGCTCGGCATGCCGCCGGACGTGCGCGAGGCGCTCGAACGCAAGGGGCACGCGCTGGCGCGCGGCCCGCGCGGCATCGGCCAGGTGTTCGCGATCGCGAGACTGGCCGACGGCACGCGGCTCGCGGTCTGCGACCATCGCAGCGGTGGGTCGGCGGGGGCCTACTGAGATGGCGCACCCCGTCCGCATCGCCCCGTCGTTGCTCGCCGCCGACTTCGCGCACCTTGCCGACGAAGTGCGCTCGGTCGAGCAGGGTGGTGCCGACTGGCTGCACCTCGACGTGATGGACGGCCACTTCGTGCCGAACCTGACGTTCGGCCCGTTCGTCTGCGCGGCGATCAAGAAGGTCGCGACGAAGCCGCTCGACGTGCATCTGATGATCACCGATCCGTGGCAGTACGCGGATGCGTTCCTCGACGCCGGTGCCGACGTGCTGACGTTCCACGTCGAGGTCTGCAAGCACGGCGACGGCACGGCCCTGCTCGAGCGCATTCGCGCCCGCGGCAAGAAGGCGGGGCTGTCGCTGCAACCCGACACGCCCGTCGAGTCGCTGCTGCCGTTCCTGCCGTCGCTCGACCTGGTACTGGTCATGAGCGTGTTCGCGGGCTTCGGCGGCCAGAAGTTCATGCCGTCGGTGCTGCCGAAGGTGTCCGCCCTGCGCGCCGCCGGCTTCCGCGGCGAGGTGTCGATCGACGGTGGCATCGGCAGCAGCACGATCGCCGACGCGTCGCGCGCTGGCGTCAACGTCTTCGTCGCCGGCACCGCGGTGTTCGGCGCCGCCGATCGCCGGGCACGCATCGGCGAACTGCGCAAGCTGGCCACGACCGCCGCAGCGACCCTGAGCGGCTGACCCCGCGCTGGCCCGTCCTGCGCGGGCTGGCTATCGTCCTCCCTGCCACAACCCAAAAACCAATCGAACCACCATGGCCTGGACCCGCTTCGGCAAGAAGAAGGACATGCCCGGGGGACTCTGGATCAAGTGCGAGTCCTGCGGCGCGATGCTCTTCCGCAAGGAGTTCGAGCAGCGGCATCGGGTGTGCGGCACCTGCGGCTACCACTTCACGCTGCCGGCGCGCGAGCGGATCGCGCTGACCATCGACTCAGGCACCTTCGAGGAGTCGTGGGCGGGGTTGCGGGCGCAGGACCTGCTCGGCTTCCACGACCGCGTGCCGTACGCCGAGAAGCTGGTGCAGACCAAGGCCAAGACCGGTGAGTCCGACGCGATCGTCTGCGGCGTCGGCAAGGTCAAGGGCATCGCCGCGGCGTTCGGCGTGATGAACTTCCAGTTCCTCGGCGGCTCGATGGGCATGGTCGTCGGCGAGAAGATCGCGCTGCTGTGCGAGGTGGCGATCGAACGGCGGTTGCCGGTCGTGCTGTTCGCGTGCTCGGGCGGCGCTCGCATGCACGAGGGCGCCGTGTCGCTGATGCAGATGGCCAAGACATGCGGTGCCCTGCACCGTCTGCACCAGGCCGGCCTGGCGTCGATCTCGGTGATGACGCATCCGACCACCGGCGGCGTCACCGCGTCGTTCGCTTCGGTCTGTGATCTGCTGATCGCCGAGCCGGGCGCGTTGATCGGATTCGCCGGCCCACGCGTGATCGCGACCACGATCAAGAAGGAGCTGCCCAAGGGCTTCCAGCGTTCCGAGTTCCTGCTCGAGAAGGGGCAGATCGACCGCATCGTCGCCCGTTCGCAGCTGCGGGACGAGTTGGCGCGACTGCTCGCCTACGCCACCGGCGGCGATCCGGTCGCCGCGTTCAAGCCGCAGCCGGTCGCGGCCGAGGCCGAGGCGGCAGCGGCGGCGGCAGCTCCCCCTGCCGACGAGAAGAGCCGGAAGAAGGGCAAGGCGAAGAAGGCGTGAGCCGACGAGATCGCCGATGAAGCCGACGCGGCCGGTGCCGCGCGGCGGTCCCGCGCCGGCCTTCGCGGGGCGCTACAAGACGACGCCCGAGGACTTCGCGGTCGACGAAGTGCCCGCGTACGAGCCGTCGGGCCAGGGCGACCACGTCTGGTTGTGGGTCGAGAAGCGGGGGCTGTCGACCATCGATCTGCTGCACGAACTCGCGTACGCGCTGGATCGTGACGAACGTTCGTTCGGCATCGCCGGGCTCAAGGACGCGCAGGCGGTGAGCCGCCAGTGGGTCAGCATCGAGCACGCCGATCCGTCGGCGTGTGCGGCGCTGCGCGCCGAGCGATGGGCGGTGCTCGACGTGCGCCGCCACGGCAACAAGCTGCGCATGGGCCATCTGCGCGGCAATCGCTTCGCGATCACGCTGCGCGGCACGCCGCCGGATGCGCTCGGCCACGCGCAGGCGAACCTCGCCGAGCTGGCGCGGCGCGGCGTGCCGAACTGGTTCGGCGAGCAGCGTTTCGGCAAGCGTGGCGCCAACCTGGCGAAGGGGCTGGACGCGCTGCGCGGCAACGCCCGCGCGATCGGCGCGCGCATGCCGCGCCGGGTGTTCGGCCTCGTGCTGTCGGCGGTGCAGAGCGAGGTGTTCAACCGCGTGGTCAACGCCCGGCTCGGCACGCTCGACCAACTGCTGCCGGGCGACGTCGCGTTCCGCCACGACAACGGCGCGCTGTTCGCCGTCGTCGATCCTGCCGCCGAGCAGCCGCGCGTCGCGGCGCTGCAGGTCTCGCCGAGCGGGCCGATGCCGGGACCGGAGATGCTCGCGACCTCGGGCGAGCCGGCGGCGATCGAAGCGGCGGCGATGGCGGCGCTCGACCTGACCGCGGACGCGTTCGCCCGGTTGCCGTTCGGACTCTGCCGCGGCGAACGGCGGCCGCTGCGCGTGCCGGTGATCGCGCCGGCGGCCACGCTGCAGGACGGCGGGTTGCGGCTGTCGTTCGAGCTGCCGCGGGGCGCCTACGCGACTTCGGTGCTGCGCGAACTGCTGACGGACACGATCTGGTTCGGCCCGTCGTCGTGACCGTCAGAGGCGCGCCAGCGCGTCGGCCAGCCCGGAACTGCGCGTGGGCCAGTGCGCGAGGGCCGGGCCGAGCAGGTTCGGGTCGGCGCAGACGATCGCCCGCTGCCGCGCGCGCGTGATGCCGGTGTAGAGCATCGGCGCCTGCCACCACGGTCCCGGTTGGTCGGGCACCGCCACCAGCACGTGGTCGAACTCGCTGCCCTGCGCCTTGTGGATCGTCGTCGCCCACGCGGTCTCGTGCGCCGGCAGCCGGCGCGGGGCGATGTGGCGCACGCTGCCGTCGCCGAGCGGGAACGCGACCTGCGTCTTGCCCTCGGCATCGACGACCACGACGCCGAGGTCGCCGTTCCAGACGTTGTTCGCATGGTCGTTCGCGGTCACCAGCACCTGACGGCCCGGGTACCAGGGGTCGGCGGTGCGCACGCCGTGCTGCTGCAGGAAGGCCTCGACGCGCGCATTCCACGCCAGCGCCCCGTGTGGACCATGGCGCACCGCGCACAGGATGCGCCCGGTCCGGATCGCGTCGGCGGCGTTGCCCGCGCGCACGGCTGCCAGCACCGTTGGGGCAAACGCCGCGAACGCGCGCGACGCCTCGGGCTCGATCTGCAGGTCGGCATGACCGGCCTGCAGTGCGGCCAGGGCGGACGCCGCATCGCGGCGCGCCAGGGCCTGCGCGAAGGCGCCGATGCCCGGCAGAGCACCGAAGCGTCGGCTCGTCTGCAGGGCGACGATCGCATCGGCGAGCGTCGTCGCGCGATCGCTGACCGGCAGCTCGTCGCCCGTCACCGCGCGCACGAACCGCGCGAACGGCCGCGACACGCAGCCAGCACCCGCGACCGCCCGGCAGAGGTCGCCGAGCGCCTGCCCGGCGGCGACCGCGGCGAGTTGGTCGCGATCGCCGGCGAGCACGAGCCGGGCGTGGGCTGGCAGGGCCGAGCACAGCTGGGCGAGCAGAGTCGGATCGGCCATCGACGCCTCGTCGACGACGACGACGTCGCACGGCAACGGCGAGTCCGGTCCACGCCAGAACGTGTCGCGGCTCGGTGCGTAGCCGAGCAGGCGATGCAGCGTCGTCGGGCGCAGCCGCTCGGCCACCGCACGCAACGACGGGATCGTGGCTGCGCGCGCGAGCAGCGCTTCGTGCAGGCGCGACGCGGCCTTGCCGGTCGGAGCTGCCAGGGCGATGCGAAGGTCCGGCTGCCGGTGCAGCAGCACCGCGAGCAGCCAGGCGATCGTCGTCGTCTTGCCGGTGCCGGGACCTCCCGTGAGCACGCAGAGCGAATGCCGCACGGCGGCGGCGACGGCGATGCGTTGCCAGTCGGGCCGTTCCCGATCCGCGGTTTGGGGCCACAGCGTGTCGAGTTCGGCGCGCAGGGCCGTGCCGTCAGCGGGGTCGGGAGTGCGCAACCGGTCGCGCACGAACGTGGCCAGCGTGCGTTCGGCGAGGTGGTCGCGACGCAGGTACAGCCTCGCTGCGCCGTCGAGCACGAGCGGCAGGGCCGGACCGGTCGCGTCCGCGAGGCCGTCGGTGGCGGCAGCACACACCCCCGTCGCGCGCAGGGCGGTGGTCCACGCCTCGACCGGCGGGAACAGCGAGCCGCCCGGCGCGCGGGTGCCCGCGTGTTCCGCCAGGGCGAGGCAGACGTGGCCGTTCGCCCGTTCGTCCAGCAGCAACTGCACGGTCGCAGCGAGCAGTGGGCGATCGCCGGTCGGCGCGCGGGCTGCGAGCGCCTTGCCGAGCAGGGCGCCGAGCGAAGGCAGTTCGGCGTTCATCGCAGCTCCCTCCGGCTGCCCGTCAGCCAGTCGTCGAGGGCCGCGATCAGGTCGGCGGGAACGCGGTCGACGAACAGGCCGCGGTCGGTGCCGGCCTCGACGCCGCGCAGGAACGGGTAGACGACGCCGCCGACGTGGCGTTCGTAGTCGTAGTCGCGCCCGAGCCGCTGCCGCAGGTGCCGGTGCAGCGCCAGCACGTAGAGGTGGTACTGCAGCACGTAGTCGTGCGCGACCATCGCCGGCAGCAGGCGGTCGCGCGCATAGTCGGCGCCGTCGTCGCCGAGGTGGTTCGACTTCCAGTCGAGGATCCAGCAGCGGCCGTCGTGTTCGGCGACGAGGTCGACGAAGCCGACCAGGAACCCGTGCAGCGCACGAGGCGGCAGCAGGTGCAGCCGTTCGGCCTCGGCGCGGGCCGGCGCGCTGCTGCCGTGCGCGAAGATCCCGGCGAGCGCGCGCAGGTTGCCCGTCGTCGCCGGCAGCGTGAACGGCCACTCGGCCTGGCGTGGCCCGGCGCAGAGGTCGGCGAGCGTGGGGCCGCCAGGGATCCTCGCGGCGGCGAGGTGCTGCAGCATGCGGTGCACGTCGGCGACCGGGTCGAGCGGACCGTCGTGCGCGTCGGCGGCCAACAGTCCGGCGGCGCCCAGCACCTGCTGCACGACGTCGCGCGTCGACTCGCGATCGACGTGGCGCAGGTCGACGCGTTCGAGCAGGGTGTGCAGGCACTGGCCGGGACCGGGGCCGCGGGCGAACGCGAAGATGCCGCTGCGCGCCGCGGTCGGCGCGGCCTGAGCTGTGGTCGCGGCCGGAGCGTCGTCGGCGACCAGCGTGGGTTCGTGGCCCGGGCCCGTGCTGATCAACGACGAGTAGCTGTGCAAACCGCGCGCGGTCAGCTGGCGGGTGGGCACGCGAGCAGGTCGCAAGGCGCGCCCGGCGGGGGACGGCAGCCGTGCGATCGTGGCCGCGGCCGCGATCGTGCCGACCTCGATCGCGCCGTTGCTGGTCGCGGCGAGGCGCCTGAGCACGTCGACGGGTTCGTTGGCGCCTTGCAGCAGATGCAGCAGCGCGCTGCCGTGCGCGAGCTTGGCCGTCGGCATGTGCACGTAGCAGCGGCGTCGGGCGCGGGTGAGGGCGACGTAGGTCAGCCGGACCTCCTCGGCCAGCCGTTCTTCGGTCGCTCGTGCATGCAGCGGGTGACTCACGACCAGCCGCGGCACCAGTTCGTGCCCGCCGGCGACGGCGACGACGTCGGGCGAACGGGGCTTCGCGTCGGTCCAGTGGAACGGACAGAACACGATCTCGTACTGCAGGCCCTTGCTGCCGTGCGCGGTCAGGATCTGCACCGCGTCGTCGTCGCTCTCGAGGCGCAACTCGCGCAGCGTGTAGTCGAGTTCGTCCTGCGATTGGCGTTCGTGCTGGAGCCAGGCCAGCAGGCCTTCGGGCGACAGCCGGTGGGCGTGCTCGGCGGCGTGCAGCAGCTCGACGATCTGGCGCAGGTTGGTGAGCCGCCGTTCGCCGCCGTGCCACGCCAGCCACCGGGCATGCACGTCGAGGTCGGCCAGGGCCTGGTCGAGCATCACCACCACGCCGTGACGCAGCCAGGACCGGCGCCAGCCCGCGAGCAAATCGAACGCGCGATCGGCGGCAACGTCGTCGGCGTCGATCGCGACCAGCGCCGCGGCATCGAGACCCCACAGGCGCGTCGACATGGCCGCGCGTACGGCGCCACGATCGGTCGGCTGCAGAACGGCGACCAGGAAACGCTGCAGTTCCTGCAGTTCGTCGGTCGTGAAGATGTCGCCGGCCTTGCCGATCGCCGACGGAATGCCGACGGCGCGCAGCGCGTCCTGCAGGTCGGTGGCCTGGACGTTCTTGCGCGTCAGGACCGCGATGTCCCGGGGCTGCAGTGGGCGGTCGTCGAGGCGCGCGTCGCTGCGCAGCAACCGGGCGATCTCGGCGACGACGTCGTGCAGGATGGCGGCCGTCGCGTCGGGAGTCGAGGTCGGCGCATCCGCTGCCGCGAACACGCGGAAACGCAGCACCGCCTCGCCATCGCCCTGGATCGTGAGTTCGCCGGGCGCTCGCGCCGGGAGCACGGGGCGGGCGACGATCGCCGCATCGACGAACGGCCGATCGCTCACGGTGAAGATGGCGCCGACGGCGCCGACCAGCGGTGCAGCGCTGCGGTGGTTGCGGGCGAGGGTCCACGTGCGTTCCCGCGCGTGCTGGCTGGCCGCGAGGTAGGCGCGGACGTCGGCGCCGCGGAAGCCGTAGATCGCCTGCTTGGGATCGCCGACCAGCAGCAGCAGGCGCTTCGCGAAACACTCCGCGAAGATCTCGTACTGCAGGGCGTCGGTGTCCTGGAACTCGTCGATCAGGCCGACCGTGAACTGCTCGCGCACCGCGGCGAGCACGATCTTGTGGCGGTCGGGGTCCATCAGCGCCTGGTGCGTCCGCACGATCAGGTCGTCGAAGGTCCACACCTGGTCGCGTTGCTTGCCGGCCTCGAGGCGCGCGTGCATGGCCTGCAGCAGGTCGCTGCGCAGGTGTTCGCGCCCATCCGCGGCCGCCGCCGCGACGGCGTCGCAGGCCACGAAGAACGGGCTGTCGAGTTGGCTGCGGTGGGGGCTCCGCACCTTGACCCGCTCCTCGTAGTGGCGCGGCGCCATCGCCTCGAGCTTGTCGAGCACCAGGGCCGGCTCGTTCTGGGCGCGTGCCGCGAACGCCGCCAACTCGTCGGCCGTCGGGTCGGTGTCCCGCCACGGCGACCCTGCCCCTTTCCAGGCGATGCTGCCAACGGCCGCGAGTGCTTTGGCGTCGAGTCGTTCGCCCGCCTGGCGCAGGGCTGCCGCCAGGTCGGTGACGCAGCGGGCGACGTCGGGTTCGGCGGGGGCCAGCGCCACGCGTGGGTGGCGGCGCCACAGCCGGTACAGGTTCACGAGCAGTTTCGGCGAGAGCTTGCTGGTGCTCACCAGGGCGCCGAGTGCACCTGGCTCCGTCTCGTAGTGGCTGCGCAGCGCGTCGGCGGCGGCGCGATGCAGCAGCGGCAGCGGGTCGGGCGTGAACTCGACCGCGAACGGCTCGTGGCACTCGAAGGCGGCGTCCTCGAGCAGGCGCTTGCAGAAGCCGTGGATCGTCGTCACGCCGACACGATCGAAGTCGGCGATGGCGGCGCGCAGGATCGGCTCGGCGCCGTCGCGCCGCGCCAGCTCGGCGAAGAACGCGTCGTCGCACGGCCCGTGCACGGCGGCCAGCGTCTTCTGCAGGGCGGCATGGAGGCGGTTCTTCAGTTCGTCGGCGGCGGCGACGGTGAACGTCACGACGGCCGCCTGCTCGAGCCGTTCGATGCGGCGTTCGATCAACAGCCGCAGCAGCACCGCGACCAGGGCGTAGGTCTTGCCGGTGCCGGCACTCGCTTCGAGCAGCACCGTGCCCGGATCGAGCGGCGTCGTGCGTGGATCGAAGGCCCGGATCACGACAAGGACCTCGTGTGCGGTGCCATGGCGTGGAACACGCGCCCGGCCCAGTCCCGGAACTCTGCCGTTGCCAGCGGGTCGCGTTGACGGAAGCACAGCATGTGGTCGCGGTTCTCGCTGTCCGAAGCGCCCGTCATGTTGTGCCGCGGCTGCCACTTGGTCCGCGCCTTGCGGTCGGCCGCCGCCGGGTCGCTGCTGGCCTCGGCCCAGGCGGACGAAGTCGCGGGGAAGAACGGCAGCGGCGCGGTCAGCCCGGCGCGATAGCCGGCGAGCAGCGTGTCGAGCGCTCGTGCTGCGTCGTCCGCGGTGAGGGCCTGCAGGCGGATCGCCTGGTCGCGGGCAACGACGATCGTCTCGGCTGGCCAGGTCTCGCCGGCATGGCGGGCGATCGCCACGACGACGTGCACGATCCAGGCGGCGAGCTGGTCCTTGGCCTTGAGCGTCGCCACGCGGCTGCGCAGCAGACACGTTGCCGTCACTCCGTCGATCTCGCCGCTCAGGCGCACGCCGCCGTGCGTGATGCGCAGCGATCGGGAGGCGGGTTCGCCGAACGTCCGCACCGTCGCGAGCAACGCCTGCACTTCGTCGTCGAGCGTCGCGAACTCGGCATCGCCGGGGCCGGCCACCGGCAGCAGGCCGCTCTGGCGCAGCAGCGCCTTCCTGGCCGCCAGCGGGCGATCGCCGATGCGCGCCAACTGGTCCTGCACCCGCCAGACTTCGAGCGCATCCAGAGCGAAGGGCTCGGTCGTGTCGCTGCCCTCGTCCTCGCCGCGCAGGCGGACGTCGACGACCTCGCGCAGGAAGAACCGGCAGGGACTCTTCCAGAACTCGAGCAAACGCCCGAGCGACAACTCCGGCCCGAGCAGTTCCGCGGGCGGAGCCAGCGGGGCCTGGAACCACGCGGGCTCGTCGTCGGCGCGGTCCGGCAGTGCCCGGGTGCTGGTGCCGTAGGTGAACAGGCGTGCATCGTCCCCGGTGCGGTAGCGGCGGCTCCACGGCTGCAGCGGATGCCGCACCCGCAACAGGTCGCTGGGACGCTGGCCGGTCGCCGCCGTCGTGCAGCTGGCGTCGATGCGCTCGAGCAACGCGAGCAGCAGCACCGAGGGCGCGCATTCGCTGTCGTCCTTCTGCGAGCGACCGACGAAGGTGAGGTGCAGCTTGTCGCGCGCCGCGAGCAGCAGGTCGAGGAACAACTGGCGGTCGTCGAGGCGGACGTCGCGGTCGCCAGGACGTCGCGCGCACGCCATCAGGTCGAAGGCCAGCGGGCGGTGCTGGCGCGGGAACGTCCCGTCGGCGAGGCCGCACACGAACAACAACCGTGCTGGCACCGTGCGCAGCGGCTGCACGGAGGCGACCGTCACTGCCCCGGCCAGGAATCCGCGGGTGCCGGTGGCTTGCTGCAGCGAGTGCGCGAGCCAGTCGCGGACGGCCGCGGGCGGCAGCGGATCGACCAGCGCGGTCTGCGCCGCCAGTTCGCGCATCCGCGACAGGCACGCACCGAGGCGCGCGAGTTCGCCCTCCTCCTCGATCGTCGCCGGTCGGAACAGCGCGGCGATCGTCTGTGCGATCAGGTCGGCCCACGCCGGCAGCGGATGCGGGCGCTGCAGCGCCGGCAGCGCAGCGAACAGCGTCTCGGCGAAGGCCAGGAAGCGGGCGAGTGGTTCGTCGCGGCCGCTGGTTGCATCGGCGACCGGCAGCACGCCCAGCACCAGTTCGTCGCACGGACCGGTGGCGACGCCCAGCAGCAGGCGCTCGAGACCCGGGCGCCAGGCGTTGTCGTCGAAGGGCGGCAGGCGGCAGGACTTCGCCCGGCTCTCGGCGTCGATGCCCCAGCGGATGCCGGCCTGCTCGCACCGGCTGCGCAGCATCGGCAGGTCGGGCAGGGAGAGGCCAAAGCGCCGGTGCACCGCGGGCTCTTCGAGGATGCGGAACACGTCGTGCACCTCGACGCGGTCCACGGCGAGTTCGAGCAGCGCGAACACCGTGTTGCAGAGCGGCAGGTCACGCGCCGGACTGCGGTCGGCGACGTGGAACGGCAGGTAGGCCCGCACCGGCCCGAACACGGCCTGCGCAACCGGCGCGTAGGTCTCGATGTCCGGCACCTGCACCACGACGTCGTGCGGTTGCAGCGTCGGATCGGCGGCGAACGCCGCGAGGATCTGGTCGCGCACGACTTCGAGTTCGCGGTGCGGCGAGTGGCAGTCGTGCACACGCAGCGAGTCGTCGTTCGGGTCGATCCGATGTCGGGGTCGACCGCCGCGCGGCGCCTCGAGATCGCCGATCGACTGTTGCACATGCTGCAGCACCGTCGCGGCCGGCCAGTGGTTCTCGCGCCCACTCATGGCGCCGAGATCGAAGCGATGCACGGTGGTGTCGCCCCGGTCGTCGAGGGCGGCCAGCACGCTGGCGAACTCGCGCGTCTCCTGGGCGAACGCGGCGAGCCACGGGTTGTCGCCGTCGCCGGCAGCGAGTGGTGCAGGCTCGGGCACGAACAGGTGCACCGGCACATGGGCACTGCAGCTCGCCAGCAGTTCGACGAACACCGGCGGCAACGTCGCGGCGCCGAACACCGACAGCCGGGCCGGCAGGGCGGCGCGAGCGCGGGCCGGGTCGGCGAGCAGTTCGCGCATCGCTGCGACGCGGATCGGAACGCTGGCCAGTGCTTTGGCCGGCGCGGCCTGGAACAGCGTCGCGTCCTGTTCGCGCCGGCGGCGCTTGCGCGGGGCCGCGCGCGTGCCCTCGGGCAGCAGCCGACGCCAGAGTCGCGCCTGCCAGCCCGCGTGTGGACCGAGCTCGCTGGTGTCGTCGCCGGCGGACCACCGTTGCAGCAGATCGGGGCGCCAGAGTTGGTAGTCGTCCAGCACGCCCGCGAGCCGCAGGCAGAGTTGCAGCTTCTTGCGGTCGTCGGCGTCGTCGCGGCAGTAGTCGACCGCCGGCTGCAGTTCGCGCGCGGCCGCAGGATCGCCGAGCAGTTGCCAGAGCCGGAACACGAGCGCGTCCTTGGCGAACGGGTCGGCGCGATCGTCGGGACGGACCAGCATCTCGTGGAACCAGGTCCCCACGAACGGGAGCCGCAGGCCGGCCACGATGCCGTGCCGCTCGGCGAGGCTCTGCCGCAGCCAGCGGCCGATGCCCTGGCTCGGCACCACGACGATTTCGTCGACCAGCGGCGGCAGCGGCGCGGCGGCGAGCACCGTCGCCAGCGCCTCGGCGAGATCCTCGAGCCGGTTGCTGGTGTGGACGAACAGGCCCGCCATCGGCGAGACGCTAGCGGTGCGGAGGTGGCGTTGCACGGCCGGGCGCCAGCGGTGCGGGGCGGGTCGGCGCAAACGTCGCCGGCGGTGCCGGCGCGTCGTGGTGATGGTGGTGGTGATGGTGCTGGTGCTGGTGGCCGCCGTCGCTGCCGCCGCAGCACGAAGGTGGGTCGTCGCCGCCGGGCGCAACGTTCGCCGGCGATTCGAACAGGCGCTCGAGGAACGGGCGCACGCCCTGCCGCAGCAGCGACAGCAGGAACACGAGCGCGAGCGCACCGAGCAGGAGCCAACCGCTGCCCGAATGCGTGTGGGCGCCGCTGGTGAACGCGCTGACGTTCGGGGCGGGGAGCACCCAGTTGGCGAGGTAGCCGAGTCCGACGGCGCCGATCCACATCGCCGCGGCGAACACGACGGCGACGCGCGTGCCGTGCAGCCGCGCGAGCACGCCGAAGGTCGTGACGTTGGTCGCGGGGCCCGTGAGCAGCAGTGCCAACACCGCGCCGGGCGACAGCCCCTGCACCAGCAGCATCACCGCGAGCGGGGTGCTGCCCGTGGCGCAGACGTAGAGCGGCATGCCGATCAGGGCGGCGATCGGGACGTCGATGCCGGCGGGCAACGCGGCGATCCAGTCGCGATTGACGTACGGCATCAGCACCGCCGACAGCATGAGGCCGGTCAGGATCCAGGTGGCGGTGTTGTCGACCGCCGGGCCGAAGCCGAACCGCAGGGCGGTGCGCAGTCGTTCGCCGAGCCCGGCGTGCACGGCGACCGGCAGCGTGTCGGTGCCGCCGGCCGCCGGTGGCGAGGGACGTCCCGCCAACGAGGCGACCAACACGCCGACCCCGAGGGCCAGCACCGCTGCCATCCCCACGCGCACGAGCGCGACTTCGCTGCCCATCAACTGCCAGGTCAGCATCACGGCCGCGAGTTCGAGCTCGGGCGTCGCGATCAGGAACGCGATCGCCGCCGCCATGCCCGTGCCCTGGCGGACCAGTTCGCGGTAGATCGGCACCACGCCGCACGAACAGACCGGCAGCGGCAGACCGACGGCGACGCCGCGCAGCGCCTGGCCCAGATGGCTGCCGCGCGTCATCGACCGCAGCCAGTTCGCCGGCAAGAAGGCGTGGCAGAGGCCGACCATCAGGTAGGCGAGCAGCAGGGCCGGTGCGGATTCCATCGCCAGCTGCAGGAACACGTGCGCCGGGCCGCCGTGGTCGCCGGTCGGGAAGTGGTCGCGGATCGTCACCCACAGCACCGCGATCGCGGCAGCACCACCGAGCACCGAAGCGAGGCGGTAGCGCGGGCCTTCGCGTGGTGCCGGCACGTGGGCGTGCAGCACGACGTGCAGCAGCGAGCCGACCAGCAGCGACTGCAGCAGCGAGAGGGCTCGCTGCGACGTGTCGGTGAGGGCGACGCCGCCGACGAAGTAGCCGAACACCGTCGCTCCGACGCTGACGAGCGTGACCAGCACGGCGGCACGCATGCCGAGCGTGCGTGGCACGATCCACCAGATGCCCACGCCTTCGGGGATGCGGTGCAGCACGATCGCCCAGGCGGTCAGTTCCTGCGTGTGGTGATGGCCGTCGTCGGGCAGGTGGCTGTCACCGGCGAGCAGCAGACCATCGAGCGTTGCGTGTGCGGCGATGCCGAGCAGCGCGAGCAGCAGCACGGTGCCGCGCGTGCTGGCGTTGCCGTGGTGCAGCGTGCGCTCCGCGATCGACGGCAGCAGGAAGCCGAACAGGGCCAGCGGCAGCACCATCCAGCCGGCCTGCGCCGCGGACTCCGGGAGCAGGTGCAGCACCGTGAAGCCGCTGACGGTCAGCAGGCAGAAGGCGTCGATGCCGACGGTCGACCACGCATGCGTGCGGGCCGCGCGCACCAGCAGCGGTCCGAGCGCCAACGCCAGCAGACTGAAGAACAGCAGCACCGCACCGAGCGTAGAGGCTGGCGCCACCCGGCGACAGACGCCGGGTGCTCGACGGCGGGCTCAGTCGTCGCCGAGCGTCTCTTGCAGCGCCTGGCGCGCGCGATGCAGGCGGGAGCGCACGGTGCCGATCGGGAGCGCCAGGCGGGACGCGATGCCGCGGTAGTCGAGACCGCTCTCGACGTAGAGGGTGAACGCCGTGCGCTGCTCGGCCGGCAGTGCTTCGAGCGCCTCGTCGAGGCGGTGGCCGAGTTCGTGGGCGTAGGCGTGGTGCAGCGGGTTGTCGCAGCCGGCGTGCAGTTCGCAGTGCGTCGCGGCGCCGTGCTCGTGGTGGCGGCGGCGGCGCAGGGAGCGGCGCAGGTGGCGGGCGCGGAACACGACCGCGCTCACGAGCCAGCCGCGCAGATCGACGGGGGCCTGCGGCTGTCGCCAGAGTGCCACGAGCGCCTCCTGCACGGCGTCCTCGGCGAGGTGGTCGCAGCCGAGCAGGCGCCGGGCGACGGCCTGCGCGTGCGGCAGGTGGCGCGCGAGGTCGGCATCGAGCGGTGCATTCGCTCGGGAAGGGCCATCGCCGGGCATCGTCGCCGCAGGTTAGGCGCGGGCCGCGCGACCGACAAGGTGCGGCCGTTCAGACGGTCGTCGGCCCGTGCGCCTTGACCTTCGCGATCAGCCGCTCGGCGCGCGCGCGGATGGCGTCGAAACGACGGTGCTTCAGGTCGTCGGCATCGAACAGCGAGGCGACGAAGCCCACGCCGAACGCGCCGGCCTGGAACCAGGCGTCGACGTTCTCTTCGGTCACGCCGCTGGTCGGGAAGATGCGGAGGAACGGCAACGGTCCACGCACCGCGCGCACGAACTCCGGACCGTTCGCCGGGCCGGGGAACAGCTTGACGAGGTCGGCGCCCGCGCGGTGGGCCGTCATCATCTCGGTCGGCGTCAGCGTGCCGGGCACCGACACCAGATCGTGCTGGCGGCAGAAGGTGATCACCTGCGGGTCGGTGACCGGCGACACCAGGAACCGCGCGCCGGCGGCCATCGCCTCCTTCGCGTCGTCGACGCGCAGCACGGTGCCCGCACCGACGACGAGCCCGTGGCGTTCGCTCAGCGCGGCGACGTGTTCGAGGCAGTCCGGGGTCGTCATCGTCACCTCGACGATGCGGAAGCCGCCGGCGATCGCCGCCTCGAGCGCGGGGCGCACCACGTCGCGTTCGTTGGTGCGCAGGATCGCGGTGCAGCGGTGTTGGGCGAACGCGGCGAGGACGGCGGCGCGGGTGGGAGGCATCGGTGGTCCTTGGCCGGGCACGCGGAGCGACGTCGCCCGACGGGCCGAGCATAGGAGTGTGCGGCCTCGCGCGCGAAGGTCGCGTCAGCTCTCCGCGTCGTGCTCCCGACCGAGTGGATGCGCGTGGTCGTAGACGTCGCGCAGGCGGCCGATCGAGACGTGGGTGTAGATCTCGGTCGTGACCAGGCGGGCGTGGCCGAGCAGTTCCTGCACGGTGCGCAGGTCGGCGCCGCGGTCGAGCAGGTGCGTTGCGAACGAATGGCGCAGGCCGTGGGGCGTCAGCGCCGTCGGCAGGCCGGCCGCGCGCGCGCGATCGACGACGGTCTGGAACACCCAACGCGACGACAGCGGGCGGCCGAAACGGTTGAGCCACAGCGTCCCGGGGTCGGTGCGCCTGGCCGCGCGCAGCATCGCGGTGCGCGCCGGCAGCCAGGCGGAGATGGCGCCGCGGGCGGGTTTGCCGAGCAGTGCCAGGCGTTCTTTCCTGCCCTTGCCGAGCACACGCACGGTGCCTTCGTCGAGGTCGAGCGCGTCGAGCGACATGCCCGCGCACTCGCTGACGCGGCAGCCGGTCGAGTAGAGCACCTCGAGGATCGCGCGGTCGCGGAGCGCCTGCGGCGACTCGTCGAACGGCTGCGTCAGCAGCAGGTCGACTTCGGCGGCGGTCAGGAACCGCGGCACGCGCTTGCTCGCGCGCGGGCCCTTGAGCAGGCGGCCTGGGTCCTTGGCGATCCTGCCCTCACGGTGCAGCCAGCGCAGCAGTCCGCGCAGGCTCGCGAGCTTGCGCTGGATCGAGGTGGCGACGAGGCCCTGTTGTTCGAGTTCGACGACGTAGGCGCGCAGGTCGTGGCGCGTGATCGCGAGCAGGGATCGCTGGCGCTGTTGCAGCCAGGCGCGGAACGCGCGCAAGTCGGCGCCGTACGCGCGCAGCGTCGCCGGGCTCTTGCGCCGTTCGGCGTGCAGCACGTTCAGGTAGTCGTCGAGCGGATCCGCCATGCGCGAGGAGGGCGCATCATCCCCGCGCACCCGCGTCGGTGCGACAGGGCAGCCGCGCGTGCGTTGTGCGGCGAAGCACGGCCCGGCACACTCGCCCCCGGTGTCCTACCTCGGCGAGACGTGCGCGCTGGCGACGGCCGTGTGCTGGACGATCAGCAGCACGGCGTTCGCGGTGGCGAGTCGGGCGGTGGGGCCGCTGCCGGCGAATCAGTTCCGGCTGTTCGTGGCCCTGCCGGTGCTGTTCGTGCTCACCTGGCTCGTGACCGGCTCGTTCTGGCCGCATGGCGCCTCGTCGGGCCAACTCGGCTGGCTCGTGCTGTCGGGGCTCGCCGGGCTCGTGGTCGGCGACCTCGGCTACTTCTACGCCCTCGCCAAGATCGGGCCGCGGCTGTGTTCGGTGGTGATGGCGTGCTGGCCGGCGTGCGCCGTCGCCATCGAAGCGGGCGCGGGCCGCGTGCCGGGCGCCTGGTCGCTCGGCGGCATTGCACTGACGATGGCGGGCGTCACCGTCGTGTTGCTGCGCAGCCGGGACGGCGCGCACTGGAACCCGACCACCAGCCGCCGGCAGGCGATGCTGGGCCTGCTCGGTGCGGCGCTCGGCGCGGTCGGCCAGGCGGCCGGCTTCGTGTTCGCCGGGCATGCGATGGTCGGTGAGGACGCGATCGTCGGCGTCGACCCGTTGTCGGCGACGCTGGTGCGCATGGTCGCGGCGGTCGTCGGCCTGCAGACCTGGGCGGTGTTGCATCGCCAGCCGATCGCCGTGCAGGTCGTGTTCGGCGATGGCCAAGCGCTGCGCGCCGCCACGATCGGCGCCGTCTGCGGCCCGATCGGCGGCGTCTGGCTGTCGATGATCGCCCGGGCGAACGCGTCGGACGCGGGCGTGGCCGCCGCCCTGATGGCGACGACCCCGATCTTCATGCTGCCGCTGGCGGCCTGGCTGTACCAGGCGCCGATCGGACGGCTCGGCGCCGCCGGAACCGTGCTCGCGGTCGCCGGCGTGGCGCTGTGCTGGCTCGCGCGCTGACGCGCGTCAGGCCGAGCGGCGGCCCATCGCCGCCGCCAGTTCCTGCAGCCGAGCCACGCGCGCTTCGATCGGCGGGTGGGTCGAGAACAAGCGGAACATGCCGCCGCCCGCCAGCGGATTGACGATCGACAGGCTCGCCGTGACGGGCTTCGGGGCCGGCGCGCCGTGGGCGAGCATCTGCTCGCCGTAGGCCTGCAGCTTCTGCAGCGCGCTGGCCAGGGCTTCGGGCTCGCCGGTCAGCTTCGCCGCGTACTCGTCGGCCATGTACTCGCGCGAGCGGCTGATGCCCATCTGCAGCATGATCGCGATCACCGGGGCGAAGAACGCCAGCAACAGGCCGCCGGCGGGCGAGCCTTCGCCGTCCTCGCTGTTGTTGCTGCTGCCGAGGATCGCTCCCCACTGCAGCATGTTCGCCACGTGCTGGATCGCGACGGCCGCGGCCGCGGCGATCGTCGCCACGAGGGTGTCGCGATTCGCCACGTGCGCGAGTTCGTGCGCGAGCACGCCGCGCAGTTCGCGCGGGTTCGCGAGCCGCAGCAAGCCCTCGGTGACAGCGACGACGGCGCGCGCTGGCGTGCGGCCGGTGGCGAACGCGTTCGGCGATGGATCCGCCATGATCGCGACCTTCGGCATCGGCAGGCCGGCTCGGGTGGCCAGGTCGCGCACCATGCCGAAGAGGGCGGGTGCCTGTTGCTCGTCGATCACGCGAGCCCCGCTCATGCGCAACACGATGCGGTCGGAGAACAGGTACGAGCCGAGGTTCAGCAGCAGCGCGATGCCCAGGAAGAACCAGGTCCAGAAGCCGCCGATGGCGCCACCGAGGGCGACCAGCAGCACCGACAGGGCGCCAAGGAGCAGTACAGTCTTGAGTTGGTTCTTCATTCGCGTGGGCAAGTAGGACGGGGGCCGGCCGTGTCACAAGCCAGCACTTCGTCGCGCAGCAGGATCGGCATCGGCCAACCTTCCATCCAGAGGATTTCTTCGCCGCTGGACTTCGGTTTTCTGGAAGAACGGCGTGTGCGGCGGGTAGCGTGCGCCGGCCATGGAATGGCTGAACTACCACCACCTGCGCTACTTCTTCGTCGTCGCGCGTGAGGGCAGCATCGCCAAGGCCGGCAAGATGCTGCACACCAGCCAGGGTGCGATCAGCACGCAACTCCGGCAACTCGATCGTGCGTTGGGCGAGCGGCTGTTCCGTCGGCAGGGGCGCGGCCTCGTGCTCACCGACATCGGCGGACTGGTCTACGGCTATGCCGAGCAGATCTTCGGGTTGGGGCGCGAGCTGCTCGACACCGTGCGCGACCGTCCGAGTGCCGGTCCGCCGCGGGTCCAGGTCGGCATCGCCGACGTCGTGCCGAAGGACCTGGCCTTCCGGCTGCTCGAGCCGTTGCTGGCCGGTGGCGAACGGTGCCGCCTGACCGTGCAAGAGGATCGTTACGACCGTCTGCTCGCCCAACTCGCGGTGTTCGAACTCGACCTGGTGATCGCCGATGCGCCGATCGGCGCCGGGCGCGCGGTGAAGGCGTTCCACCACCTGCTCGGCACGTCCGCGATCGGGGTGTTCGGCAGGCCAACGCGTACGCGCGGGCTCGAGGCGTCGTTCCCGCGATCGCTGCAGGGCCAGCGTTTCGTGCTGCCGCTCGACGACAGCGAACTGCGCCGCGACTTCGACGGCTGGCTGCGCACCGCCGGCGTCGCCATCGAGATCGTCGCCGAGGTCGAGGACGACGCGCTGGCGCGTTCGTTCGCCGCGGCAGGTCACGGCCTGATGCTGGCGCCGACGGTGCTGGCGTCGGACCTGCGCCGCACGCGAGGCCTCGCGCTGGTCGGCGAGGTGCCCGGGGTGAGCGCGCGCTACTACGCGGTCACCGTCGCGCGCCAGGTGAAGAACCCGGCGGTGGCGCGCCTGCTCGACGCCGCGCGCGCGGACCTGTTCGGCTGATGCTCAGGTGCCCAGCGCCGTGAGCAGGGCGTGCAGCCGCGGCAGGTCGTGGTCACCCATGTGGCCGATGCGGAAGGCCTTGCCCTGCAGCGGGCCGTAGCCCTGGTCGATGCGGAAGCCGGAGTCGCGCGCGCGCGCAGCCAGCGCCGCGACGTCGCGGCCGCGCGCGTCGATGCAGCTCACGGTCGGCGAGCGATGCGCGGGCGTCGCGACGAACGGCGCCATGCCGGCCGCGGCGGCCCAGGCCAGCGTCGCGTCGCGCAGCGCAGCGTGGCGGCGCCAACGCTCCGGCAGGCCCTCGGCGGCGACGCGTTGCAGCTGGCGCTGCAGGGCTGCCACCAACGGCACGCACGGCGTCGCGATCGTCTTGCCGGCGTTCGTCTCGCGCAGCGCGCGCGGCAGGTCGAGCAGGAAGCCGCGGTCCGGCACCGTCGCGGCGCGCGCGACGGCGCGTTCACTGGCGGTGTAGACGCAGAGGCCCGGCGGCAGCGCCAGGCACTTCTGCGTGCCGGCGAACGCGAAGTCGAGGCCCCAGTCGTCGAAGCGCACCTCGGCCCCGGCCAGGCTGGTCACGACGTCGACCAGCACGAGGGCTGCGGGCGCTTCTGCGCGCACCACGGCGGCGAGTTCGGCGAGCGGCTCGAGCACGCCGGTCGCCGTCTCGTTGTGGGTGATGCAGACGGCGTCGACGGCGGGTCCCTGCCGCAGCCGTTCGCGCAGCGTTGCCGCGCTGTGGGCGCAGCCGAGCGGAACCACGTCGGCGTCGGTGCGCCGGCCGCACGCGGCAGCGATCTGCTGCCAGCGTTCGCCGAACGCGCCCGCGACGAGGTGCAGCGTGCGCCCGCCCGGCGGCACCAGGTTGCGGATCGCGGCTTCCATCAGTGCGGTGGCGGCGCAGGTCTCGAAGGCCGCGGGCTGCGCGCTGAGGAACACGTCGCGCAGCCGGCGGCAGACGTCCTGGACCACGGCGACGAACGCTGCGGAGCGGTGGCCGACCAGCGGCTCTGCCATGATCGCGCGCAACTCCGCGTCGACCTCGGTGGGGCCGGGCAGGAACAGGATCGCGTGGTCGTCCGCGTCGGCCGGAAGCATGTCCGGCAGCATCACGCGGGCGGCCGCGAAAGCAACGCCGCCAGGTGCGGGGCCTTGCCGAGTGTTCGTCGTTCGTCGGCCGTCAGCAGGTGCGGCAGCACCGGGGCCAGGCTCGGTGTCGCCACGAACACGTCCGCCAGCTCACGCACGCGGCCTCGGCTGACCACACCGCCGAAGCCGACGAAGAGCGCGACGTGGCCGCGGGTCTCGGCGTCGGTGATGCCGTCGCCGACGAACGCGAGCGGGTGGTGCGACGCCGGCAGCGCCCGCAGCACGTCGACCTTGCCGCCGTTGCGCCAGAGCGGGACGGTGCGGTCGAAGTCGGCGTAGGCGCCATCGGGCGTGAAGAGCAGCCGTACCGCGTGCACGTCCGCATCGGCGATGCCCAGGTGCCGGGCCAGGTGGAGCACCGGCTCGTGGAGGCCGCCACTGACGATGCCGACGCGTTTGCCGACGTGCTGCAGCGCCTGCACGACGGCGCGCGCGTCGGGCACCACGCGTTGCACGTACAGTTCGCCGATGCGGCCGAGCTGGTCGCGGCGCGGCGCCAGCAGCCGCAGGCGTTCGCCGTAGACGTCCCCGAGCTGCACTTCGCCGGCCATCGCGCGTTCGGTCAGCGTCGCGATCCGTGCGCGCAGGGTCGGCTCGGCGTCGGCGACCAGTTCGTCGATGCCCTCGATCGAAGTCAGCGTCGAGTCGCAGTCGAAGTAGACCGACGAGAGACGCACCGGGTCCTCAGTGCGCACCCCGGGCGCGCAGGATCACGCCGACGGTGCGCAGCATGATGTTGAGGTCGAACAGGAACCCCATGTTCTTGATGTAGTACAGGTCGTAGCGCAGCTTTTCCTGCGCGTCCTCGATCGAAGCGCCGTACGGGTGGCGCACCTGCGCCCAGCCGGTCAGGCCAGGCTTCACGGTGTGGCGCAGCGGGTAGTAGGGGACCTGGCCCTGCAGTTGGTCGACGAAGTGCGGCCGTTCGGGGCGTGGCCCGACGAACGACATGTGCCCGGCCAGGATGTTGAGGAACTGCGGGATCTCGTCGATGCGCGACCTGCGCAACAGCCGGCCGATCGGGGTCACGCGGCTGTCGTTCTTCTGCGCCCACACCGGGCCCGATTCCCGCTCGGCATCCGCGCGCATCGTGCGGAACTTCACGAGCCGGAAGGTGCGGCCGTCCTGGCCGACGCGTTCCTGGCAGAAGAACACCGGTCCGCGGCTGGTGAGCTTGACCGCGATCGCGGTCAGCAGGGAGAGCGGCAGCGACAGCAGCAAGCCGAGCATCGCGGCGACGAGGTCGAGCAGCCGCTTGCTGACCATCGTCAGCGGGTCCTTGGTGAACCCGCGTCCGTAGATCAGGTAGCTGGGTCGCATGCTCTCGACGGCGAGCTTGCCGGTCAGGCGCTCGTACATCGCCTCGCGCTCTTCGACCTGCACCCCGTCCATGCGGCACGCGAGCAGCGCCTCGACCGGCACGCGGCCACGCCGTTCGCGCAGGGCGACGACGACGCGGCTGATGCCCTCCTCGCTGCAGAGTCGCGGCAGGTCCTCGAGTCCGCCGAGCGCTTTCGGGTCCTTCTCGCCCTGCGGCAGCGGGGGCTGGCCCGGTTCCTGGACGATGCCGAACACCTCGTAGCCCGACATCGGGCTGTCGATGACCATGCGCGCGAGTTGCTGCGCCTCGAGCGACGAGCCGACGACGACGATCCGTTCGCCGAAGCGCCACTTGTAGAAGAACCAGTGGAACGCGTGCCGGAACGCGTAGACGCCGACGAAGGCGATGCCGACCAGCAGGATCAGCTTCCACGTCTCGCTGTTGATGTCGTCGATCCCTGGCAGCACGAACACCGAGCCCGCGACCAGGGACAGGAAGCCGAGCATCACCAGCGCGTAGCCCGCGGCGTGCAGCAGGCGGTTGGCCAGCTCGGCGCGATTCTGCGACGTCTTCCAGTCGTACAGTTCGTTGTAGCTCAGCGACGCCTGGCAGATCAGGGCGACGGTCAGGCTGGTGAGCAGGCCGCGCAGCAGTTCGGGCGACGGCTCGAACAGCAGGAAGTGGCGCGTGCTGAGCGGTGGCGCGCTCGAGCCGACCAAGACGACGCCCATGAACAGCAGCGTCTCGCAGAACACCAGCAGCAGTTTGCGCCGCGGGATGATCTGTTCAGCGAGGGCGGGCATCGGGAGCGGTGGCAGCGGAACGGCGGACTCGTGGGAGGCTGTCGACCAAACGGCGCCTGCGGCTAGAGGCCGGCGGCGACCGTCGTTGCCACCGTCGACAAGAGCAACGCTCCGCAGCGCCGGGAAATGCCACAACGACGGCGCGAGCCCGCCGGTGACGACGGCCACAACGTCGATGCGCAAGGCCCGTGGCACCGGGCGCAAGCCGGGCGCGAGATCGGCGAGCGCGCGCGCCAGGCGATCGAGTTGTTCGGGACGCACGCAGCGCTCGGGGGCAGGATGCCCGGTGCGCGTCTTGACCTCGACGGCGATCCAGGTCGACCCCTTGCGTGCGAGCAGGTCGATCTCGCCGTGCCGCGTGCGCACGTTGTGGGCCTCGACGACCAGGCCCCGCTGCGCCAACGCCGCGGCGGCAAGCCGTTCGCCAGCCGTTCCGGTTCTGCCGCCACGACCGGCCTCAGCCCTTCGCCAGGGTGGACGCGTCATCGCGTTCCACCCGCGCGATCGCGACGCGATCGAAGGTCATGTGCAGCGTGTCGACGCGCAGCGTGACGGTCTTGTCGGTCAGCTTGGCGACCACACCGTGCATGCCGCCGGCCGTGACCACGCGATCGCCCTGCTTGATCGAAGCGAGCAGCGCCTGCTGCTCCTTGCGCCGCTTCTGCTCGGGCCGCAGCACCATGAAGTACATGATGAGCAGCATCGCCGGCATCATGATCCACATCTCGGTGCCGCAGGGGGACTGCGCCTGGCCAGGAGGCGGCTGCTGCGGCGCCCCGGCACCGCTGCCGTTCCCGGGCCCAGCGACCGGCGCGCCGCCGGCCGGCGTGTCGGCGGCCTGCTTGGGTTCCTGCGTGGTGGCGAAGGCGAACGGGACGAAGAAGTGGTTCGGCATCGGGCGGGAGGCTGGCAGAAAAGGGCGAGCAGTATAGGAGCCTCGGCGGTTGCGTTGCAGACAAAGCCCGGCATCCTTGCCGCCCCGATTTGCGAAGGCCCTCGATGCGTGTGCTCGTCGCGATGTCCGGTGGTGTCGACAGCAGCGTGGCCGCCCTGCTGCTGCAGCGGCAGGGGCACGACGTTGTGGGGGTGTTCATGCGCAACGGAGTCGCCGGCAAGTCGGCGCAGGAGAAGTCGTGCTGTTCGGCGAGCGATGCGCGCGACGCGGCCGTGGTCGCGGAGCGCCTCGGCGTGCCGTTCTATGCCGTCGACTACGCGCAGGAGTTCGCCGCGTTGATGGACCACTTCGCGGCGGAGTACCGCGCCGGCCGCACGCCCAATCCCTGTGTGTTGTGCAACCAGCAGCTCAAGTTCGGGCACCTGGTGCAACTTGCTGACGATGTCGGGGCGGCGGCGGTCGCGACCGGCCACTACGCGCGCGTCGTCGGCGGCGAACTGCGCACCGCGCACGACCTGCAGAAGGACCAGACCTACTATCTGTTCGGCATCGAGCGGTCGGCGCTGGCGCGCACGATGTTCCCGCTCGGCGACCTCGACAAGCCGGCGGTGCGCGCGATCGCGGCCGAAGCCGGGCTGGTCACGGCCGACAAGCCCGAATCGATGGAGATCTGCTTCGTGACCAGCGGCGACTACCGCGACGTCGTGCGGGCGCGAGGCGGCGGTGGCCGCGCCGGTCGTTTCGTCGACGTCCGAGGTCGCGAGCTCGGTCGCCACGACGGCGTCGACGGGTTCACCGTCGGCCAGCGCAAGGGGCTGCCCGCGCTCGGCACGCCGCACTTCGTCGCCGCGATCGACCCCGCCACCGGCGACGTGACGCTGGTGCCGCGCGACGGCCTGCAGCGCGACGTGATGTTCGTCGCCGGCCTGCACTGGCTCGTCGATCCGCCGCGCGATGGCGTGCCGCTCGCCGTGCACGCGAAGGTGCGCGCGCGTCACGAACCGGCGGCGGCGACGTTGGTCGCGAACGGCAGCGCTGGGCGCGTGCAGTTTCTGGCGCCGGTCGCTGCGATCACGCCGGGCCAGGCAGCCGTCTTCTACGACGGCGAACGTGTGCTCGGCGGCGGCTGGATCGACGCCAGCGGCTAGCGGCTGGCGCCAACAGCGGAGCGCACGGGTCGGGCCGCGCCGCGCTTTCCCGGGCGCTGGCGTCCGTGCGCTGGAGTGAGTCGTCTCAGACGCTGGTCTTCAGCGACGCGCCGGCGCGGAAGCCGACGGTGCGCGACGCCTTGATCTGGATCGGCTGGTTGGTCTGCGGGTTGCGGCCCATGCGCGCCTTGCGGTTCTTCACCGCGAACGTGCCGAAGCCGACGATCTGGACTTCCTTGTCCTTCTTCAGGCCCTTCTGGATCGACGCGATCAGCGCGTTGACCGCGCGCTCCGCGTGCGCCTTGCTGCACTCGGTGCCGAGCTGCTTCTGGACTTCCTGGACGAGATCTGCCTTGTTCATGTTGCCTCCAACTGGATTGCCACGAGGTGAGTGGCCCAACCGCCCTTCGGTCGAGCACGCGGCCGACTCTACGCAGCCAGAAGGCGCGTTGGCAAGGATGGAATGGGCGCCGAGGCCAGCAGTGGCGCGGGTTGCGCGGCCTCGACCAAGTGGGCGGGCGCACGTCCGAGGGTTTGGCTCAAGCCAGCGTTGGCATCGCGTCGATGCAGGGAGACGACGGGGGCAGCCCGCCCCCGACCCCCGAACTCGACGAGGATGTCATGAGGATCGCGGCCACTTGCGCCACTCTGTTGCTTGTCCTGCAGGCCTGCTCGACGACCGGTTCGTCGGCGGACAACCCGTACCTCCAGCCCAACTCGCTGATGGCGGGTGAGATCACCCGGCGCGTCGAGCAGATTCCCTACCAGCATCGCGACGAGCTGCTGCAGAACCTGCTGTGGCTCGCGCAGACCGGCGAGCAGTCGATCCCGACCCTGCTCACGGGTCTGCGGCACGACGACGCCAAGGTCCGCAGCTCGTGCGCCTGGGTGCTCGGCCGCATCGGGGATCGCCGCACGATCACGAACCTGCAGGCGACGATGAACGACGGCGAGCAGGGCGTGCGCCTCGAGTGCGCGCGGTCGCTGGTCGCGATGGGCGACATCGCCAGGGCGAAGGTCTTGATCGAGGGCCTCGACAGCGACAAGAAGGAAGTGCGCTACATGTGCCACGAGACGCTGAAGACGGCGACCGGGCACGACTTCGGCTACGACCACCTCAACCAGAACCCGACCGAGATGCGCGTGTCGGTGCTGCGTTGGCGGCAGTGGTGGACGGAGTACTCGGGCGACGTGCAGTTCGCGCAGGCCTACCAGCAGCAGCACGGCATCGATGCAGCGCTCGCGGCTCCGGCCGGCGAGATGCGGCCCATGACGACGCCGATGCCCGAGCCGACGCCGATGCCGAACGGCAACGGCAACGGCAACGGCGAGACGGGCGCCAACGGCACGACCGGTACCAGCAGCACGGGTGCGAACGGCACGAACGGCAACCCGCCGTCGAACCCGCCCGGCAGCGGTCGCCCCGACGGCAACTGAGCTACGCCGGTCGACGGCGGCCGTTTCCTCGCTCGGCAGCGGTGCTAGACTGCAGCGCCCTCTGCCGACCCCGAGGTCTCTGCACATGCGCCGTAGTCCGTCCGGCTTCACGTTGATCGAACTGCTGATCGTCATCAGCATCATCGGAGTTCTCGCTGCCGTCCTGCTGCCGCAGGTGATCGGCAGCCAGGACGCCGCGAACTCGGCGTCCGACGCGGCCCAGCTCCGCACGCACGCGACCTGGCACGAGTTCTACAAGCAGCGCCACAATGGCGCGCTCCCGATGGAAGGCGGCGTGCGGTTCGTGTTGTCGACCTGGCGCGTCACGCAGCAGACCGCCGAGGACCTCGACAAGTACTTCAGCCCGGGCGCCCGCGACAACGACGCCCACTACCAGGGGCTGCGCAAGCAGTTGCTGCGCGGCGAGAAGATCTGGCAGGATCTGGGCGGCGTGTCCGGGGACGACACGACGTACGCCGGTCGCGCCCGTGAGCACATCAAGACGGCGACCCAGACCGGGAACGAAGCGTTGCTCGCGAACGCGAACAACGGCATGTGGACGCTGCGCGACGGCACCGTGAACATCCTGCTGTCGAGTGGTCAGGTGCGCAGCCTGAGCTACGACATGATGAAGGAGCTCTACGGACTCGGGGAACGCGACATCGAGAATCCGATCCAGACGCACGGGCCGAACTCGCCGATCCCCGAGTGCCGCAAGCTGACGTTCCCGTGAACGCCAGCGCGGCATGATGGCTGCGCGGTGATCAGAGGAACGCCATCACCGGCACCGCGTAGCTGACCGTGCCGGTCGCCGCCGCGCGGTTGGTGCTGTTGACGATGCGCGCAGTCGGGATCGGCAACGGGCCGGTGGGCGGCGTGACGATCGTCACCGCGTCGCTGAACGCCATGTCGATCGTCGCCAGGTCGATCGAGCCCGACTGGCACCAGATCCGGTAGCCCGGCGGCAGCAGCGGCAAGCCCGTCAGTGTCGCGTCGAGGTTCCCGGCGGTGTTCGGCGCGCCCGGCAGCACGAACCACAGTTCGGTCGAGCTCCAGAACGGACAGTCGGCGCGCAGCGGCCACGGCGTGCCGTCGAGCGTGTTGCCGAGCATCACGAAGGCGCGACCCTGGCCGTTGCCGGTGTCGGGCACGGCGTCGCGAAGCGCGACGTCGAGGCGTGAATTCGCGGCCAGCCGCCAGAACGTCATCGACGCGGTGCAGTCGGTCGTCGAGCCCGGCGCCGGGCAGCCCTGCTGCGTGCGGAAGCCGATCTGCTCGGCGCGGCCGTCGCTGTAGTTCTCGTGCGCGTCGAGGTAGCAGCTGAAGTTCGTGTTGGTACCGTTGGTCGACTGGTTGCCGTGGATGGTGATGTCGACGCACAGCGTGCCACCGTTCGGTGGCATCAGGAACGGGAACTGGTACGGCACCAGCAGTTCGAAGGACGGTGCGGGATCGAGGGCGGGCCGCTGGGTCGGCGGGAACGACAACACGGTGCGCGGCAGCACCACCACGGCGTTGGTCCCGGCGTTGGCGGCGAACGTCGTCGACGCCTGCGTCGGCAGGCGCGGCGAGATCGACAGCGACACCTCGAGATCGCTCTGGAAGCCGTCGACCTGCCCGCGCACGCCGGCGGCGTCGCGACGGTAGGCATGCCCGGTGATCAACGTGCCCGCTGGCACGTCGGCGTGCAGCGTCTGCATGCGCGCGTTGGCGCGCCCGAGCGGGAACTGGGTGAACGAACTGCCTTCGAGCTGAGCTCGGTCGGTGGGGGAAACTGCTTGCTGGGCCACCAGCGGCGTGAGCGGCAGCATGGCGAGCAGCGGCAGTACGAACGGGAGCACGTGCTTCATCTCGACTCTCCTTGGCGACGATCGCCGGGACATCCGACGACGGCGCTCGGTAGTGGTGCGAGCTGGCCAACTTCCCGCACAAAAAACCGGGGCGTGTCGTTGCACGCGTGGGCTCCCCGTCGCTAGCATCCTCGCCCCTCGTCGACCTCGCAGGCAATGCGGTGGGGGATGGGCAACCCGCAACGACCAAACCAAGGCAGCACGCGAGCCCTCGGGGCCGGGCTGACCCTGGCTGTGGCAGTCGGGTTGTTCGCCTACGGCGGGCTGTGGCTCGATGCGCAGTTCGGCACCAAACCCTGGTGCCTGCTGGTCTGCGTCGCCTGCGGCATCGTCGGTGGCATCCTCCACCTCATCCGCGTGCTGGCGCCCGAGATGTGGCCGTTCGGCACGTTGCCGAAGGGCCCGCCGCCCGATTCGCCCTGACCCCTACGCATGTCCGTCGCGCCGATGCCCGCAGGAAGCACCCCCGCCGCTGGCGGTGCGTGCACGCGTGACCTGACGGCGATGCTCGTTGCCGCGCTGCTGCGCGGAGGGCTCGTGGTGCTGCTCGCGGCGGCGCTGGTGGGTGGCCTCGTGTTCGGACCGCTGGCCTGGCTGCCCGACCCGGTCCTGCCGTTCTATTGCGGCGGCATCGGGCTCGCGCTGGTCGCCGGCATGCTCGCGCTGGTCTTGCACGGGCGCTTCCTCGACCCGAAGGCCTCGGCACCGTTCGGCCACGACGCGCGACTGCTCGCCGGTCGGCTGCAGGGCCTGCTCGCCGCCGCGTTCGCCGCGAAGCTCGGCGTGCTGGTGGTGGCGTTCTTCGTGCTCCGGCAGTTTGGCGCGAAATTCGCCGACACCGCAACCTTTTGCATCACGTTCGCCGCCGCGGCCCTGCTCTACCAGCTGGTGACCGCGGGCGTGCTCGTTCGGCAGATGCGGCCGCAGAACCGCGTGGTTCCCGGCTCCTCGCCGACCGGAGGCCGCTCGTGAAGGCCTGCCCGCGAACCCCTTCTCCGTCGTTCCGATCCATGCCCAGCAAGCGCTTCCTGCTCCTGGTTTGCCTGCTCCTGCTGGCGCTCGCCGGCGCGCCAGCACTGCGTGCCCAGGGTGGTGGAGCGCCGCAGGCACCCGCCGCCGGCGCTGGTCACGCGGGCTCGACGCTCGAGATGGCGAGCGGCGACTTCTTCAAGCATCAGTTCTCGCACAGCGTTCCCTACCCGATCTGGGGCTTCACGAAGGACGCCCAGGGACGTGCCCACGTCGGCCCGCTGACCGTCTACAACGTGCAGCCGTGGCAGTGGATCTGCCTCGGCCTGATGCTCGCGGTGTTCCTGCCGGTGCTCGGCAGCTTCCGCAGCGGCCGCGCCTCGTGGTTCACGCGCGTGATGCGCGGCTTCTGCCTGTGGGTGCGCGACGAGATGGTCTACTCGGTGATGGGGAAGGAAGAGGGACGCGCCTTCGTGCCGCTGTTCCTGTTCATCTTCTTCTTCGTCGCCTTCCAGAACGTGATCGGCCTCGTGCCGATCGTGACCTACACGGCGACCGGCACGCCCTACGTAACCGGCGCCCTGGCGACCGTGACGCTCGTGCTGATGCTCGGGCTCGGCATCAAGAAGAACGGCCTGTCGTTCTTCAAGAACCTCGTGCCGCACGGGCTGCCGGTGCCGCTGATCCCGATCATGTTCGTGATCGAGCTGATCAGCCTGTTCGTCAAGCCGTTCGCGCTGACGATTCGTCTGTTCGCGAACATGCTCGCCGGCCACCTCGTGATCGCGTCGGCGATCGCGCTGATCTTCCTGTTCACGAAGATGCAGGGCGGCGCGATCACCAGCTACCTGACCGTGATCCCGTGCGTCGGCATGGCGATCTTCATCTACATCATCGAGGCCTTCGTCACGCTGCTGCAGGCCTACATCTTCACGTTCCTGAGCATCAACTTCATCTGGCAGTCGATGCACCAGGAACACTGATCCGATCGCTCTTCCCCAAACCTTTCCCTCGCTAGTCAGTTCAGGAGAACCCAATGCTCGCTTTCTTCCAGGATGCCGCCAAGGACCTCGCCACTGCTTCGAACATCGGTGTCGGCATCGGTGCCGGCCTCGCCGCCGGCCTCGCGGCCATCGGTGCCGGTCTCGGCATCGGCCGTATCGGTGGCTCGGCCGGTGAGGGCATCGCCCGTCAGCCGGAAGCCGCCGACGCCATCAAGGGCAACGCGCTCGTGCTCGCGGCCTTCGTCGAAGGTGTCGCGCTGTTCGCGGCGGTCATCGGCCTGATGCTCGCCACGAAGTAGTCCGTCGTTGTGCCACCCCGCTTGCCGGAGCCCGCGGTTCCGGCCGGCACCCTGACGCCCGGAGGCCCCCGTGTCCGCATGCTCCTCGTCGCTCCTGCTCGCATCGCTGCTCGCCGGCGGTGACGAACCCCGTCCGCTCAACGCGCTGCTCGAGTTCGCTCCCGGCGCGATGATCTGGACGCTCATCGCGTTCGTCCTCGGCCTGCTGGTGATGTGGAAGTTCGTCTACGGCCCGATCACGACTGCGCTCGAAGCGCGCGACCGCAAGGTCGAGGACGCGATCACCGCCGCCGAACAGGCGCGCAAGGACGCCGACGCGCAGATGCAGCAGGCCCGGGCCGAGCTGCAGAAGGCGCAGGAGAACGGCAAGCGCATGGTCGAGGAAGCGATGGCGCGCGCCGAGCGGCAGGCTGCCGAAGCGGTGCGGGTCGCCGACGAGCGCGCCAAGGCCGAACTGCAGAAGGCGCGCGACACGATCGCCGCCGAGAAGCGCCAGGCGCTGCAGGAGATCAAGGCGCTCGCGGTCGACCTGACGATCGCGGCCACCGGCAAGCTGCTGCAGCAGGAAGTCGACGCCGGCAAGAACCGGCCGCTCGTGCAGCAGTTCGTCATGGCCGCCGACAAGGGTGGGCGATGAGCCTGCTGGCCAAACGCTACGCCCGGGCCTTGTTCGCCCTGGCCGACGAGCAGCGCGCGGTCGACGCCGTGGGCAACGACCTGCAGGCGCTGCACGCCGCCATCGCCGATCCGGTGGTGGAAGCGTTGGTCACCAGTCCCGACGTCACGGGCCCGGAACGGTCGGCGGTGCTCGACAAGCTGTGCGCGGGCAAGAGCCCGCTGCTGCGCAGCGTCGTCGGCGTGCTGCAGCAGCGGCGCCGCCTCGACGTGCTGCTGGCCCTGCAGCCGGCCTACCGCGCGTTGGTGATGGCCGCGCGCGGCGAACTCGAGGGGACCGCCGAGTCCCCGCACCCGCTCGGTGCCGACGAACTCGCGGCGCTCACCGCACTCGCCGGGCGCCTGTCCGGCAAGAAGGTCCACCTCACCGTCGCCCTGCGCCCCGAACTGCTCGGCGGCGTGCGGCTGCGGCTCGGCAACGTCCTCTACGACGGCTCCCTGCGCAGTTCGCTCGACCAGCTCGAGCAGAAGCTGGCGCAGGCCGCCGTCTGATCCGCATTCCCAGACTCACTCTTCCGCCCGATAGACCATGGATCTCAAACCATCCGAAGTCGCCACCGTCCTGAAGTCCGAGATCGCGGGCTTCGCCGGTCGCATGCAGAAGTCCTCCGTCGGCACCGTGCTGATGGTCGGTGACGGCACCGCCCGCGTGCACGGCCTCGACGACTGCATGATGAACGAGATGCTCGACTTCGGGAACGGCATCTTCGGCGTCGCCCTCAATCTCGAAGAGGACAACGTCGGCGCGGTGCTGCTCGGCAGCGACACCAAGGTCAAGGAAGGCGACACCGTGCGCACGACGGGGCGCGTGATGTCGGTGCCGACCGGCCTGCAGATGTGCGGCCGCGTCGTCGACGCGCTGGGCCGCGCCGTCGACGGCAAGGGCGAGATCAAGTTCGCGCCGAGCGACTTGCGCCCGATCGAGGGCCGTTCGCCGTCGGTGCCCGAGCGCCAGCCGGTCAAGGAACCGCTGCAGACGGGCATCAAGGCGATCGACTCGATGATCCCGATCGGCCGCGGCCAGCGTGAGCTGATCATCGGCGACCGCGGCACCGGCAAGACGGCGCTGATCGTCGACACCTTCATCAACCAGAAGTCGACCGGCGGTGGTGATCCGAAGAACAAGGATCAGGTCATCTGCATCTACGTCGCCGTCGGCCAGAAGCAGTCGACCGTGAAGGCGGTCGTCGACAAGCTCGAGAAGTACGGCGCGATGCCGTACTCGATCGTCGTCTCGGCGCCGGCGTCGTCGGAAGCGGCGATGCAGTTCCTGTCGTGCTATGCCGGCGCCTCGATGGGCGAGCGCCTGCGTGACGAGGGCCGCCACGTCGTCATCGCCTACGACGACCTCTACAAGCAGGCCGTCGCGTATCGCCAGGTGCTGCTGCTGCTGCGCCGCCCGCCGGGCCGCGAGGCGTTCCCGGGCGACGTGTTCAACCTGCACAGCCGCCTGCTCGAACGCGCTGCCAAGCTCTCCAAGGAGAAGGGCAGCGGCTCGCTGACCGCGCTGCCGGTCGTCGAGACGCAGGAAGGCGACGTGTCGGCGTACATCCCGACCAACGTGATCTCGATCACCGACGGCCAGATCTTCCTCGAGTCGTCGCTGTTCAACGCCGGCCAGCGCCCGGGCGTGAACGCCGGCATCTCGGTGTCGCGCGTCGGTGGCTCGGCGCAGATCGGCGCGATGAAGAAGATCTCGGGCGGTCTGCGCATCCAGCTCGCGCAGTTCCGCGAGCTCGCCGCGTTCGCCCAGTTCGGCAGCGACCTCGACAAGACGACGCAGCAGGCGATCACGCGCGGCCAGCGCATGACCGAGCTGCTCAAGCAGCCCGAGTTCCAGCCGGTGCCGGTCGAGGAGCAGGTCGTGATCCTCTACGCCGGCAGCTCGGGCCTGCTCGACAGCGTGCCGCTCGCCCGCGTCGCCGACTTCGAGAAGAAGTACCTGGCGTTCGTGCGCAGCAGCCACGCCGACGTGTTGACGGCCCTGCGCACCGAGAAGAAGTGGACCGACGCGCTGCAGAAGAAGTGCGACGAGATCGGCCAGAAGTTCCGCAGCGAGTTCCTGGCCTGATCCCGACGCGCCGACCCCACACCCATCCGTAGCCCATGGCGAACCTCAAGGAACTCCGCGGCCGCATCAAGTCGGTTGCCAGCATCGCGCAGATCACGCGGGCGATGGAGATGGTCGCGTCGATGAAGCTGCGCAAGGTGCAGGCGAAGGCGCAGAGCTTCCACCCGTACGTCGACGAGATCCGGCACCTGATCGAGGCGATCGCCGCCAAGGTCTCCGGCGAAGGCGACGTGCCGCTGTTCCGCTCGCGCGAGGTGAAGACCGTCGGGTTCTTCGTCGTCGCGTCGGACCGCGGCTTGTGCGGCAGCTACAACAGCAACCTGCTGTTCGGCCTGAAGAAGGTCGTCGACGGGCTGCAGGCAGCGGGCAAGCAGGTCAAGTTCTGGGTCTACGGCAAGAAGGCCTACGCCTGGCTGACGCGCCGCGGCTTCCAGGTGGAGCGCTTCTTCGTCGAGCCGCCGCTCGACAAGGCCGACTTCGCCGCGGCCAAGCTGGTCGGGCAGGCGTTGGTCGACGCGTTCACTGGCGGTGCGGTCGACGAAGTGCGGCTCTGGTACACGCGCTTCCAGTCGATGATCCGCTTCGTGCCGACCGATGCGCCGTTCCTGCCGATCCGCAGCATCGCCGTCGGCGAGCAGGCGGGCGGCAAGACGTTCGCGCAGGACTTCCTGATCGAGCCCGACGCGACGACCGTGTTCAACCGGCTGCTGCCGCGCTACCTCGAGACCGTCGTGTTCGACGCGATGCTGCAGTCGCTGACCAGCGAACACGCCAGCCGCCGCATGGCGATGAAGGGCGCGACCGACGCCGCCGTGCGCATGCAGAAGGGCCTCAAGAAGGTCTACAACCGCGCCCGCCAAGAGAACATCACCAAGGAGCTGCTCGACATCGTCGGCGGCGCCTCCGCCGTCAGCTGAGCTGACTCCGACTCCGACCGCATTCGCTACCGAGGACAGAAGACGTGACGACCGCGACCCAAGTGCAAGGCAAGATCCTCCAGGTGTTCGGCCCCGTGGTGGACGTGCAGTTCCCCGAAGGCCACGTGCCGAACCTCTACAACGCGATCACCGTCGTCGACCAGCAGCGTGGCATCGACCTCGTGCTCGAGGTCGCGCAACAGCTCGGCAACGCCTCGGTGCGGTGCGTGGCGATGTCGTCCACCGACGGCATGAGCCGCGGCATGCCGGCGACCGACACCGGTGCACCGATCTCGGTGCCCGTCGGCGACATGACGCGCGGCCGGCTGTTCGACACGCTCGGCCGGGCGCTCGAAGTGAACGTGCCGCACCCGCGCACCGGCAAGCCGATGCCGCCCGTCGCGGTCAAGCAGACCCTGCCGATCCACCGCGCGGCGCCCAAGTTCGAGGAGCAGCAGGCGATCACCGAAGTCTTCGAAACCGGCATCAAGGTCGTCGACCTGCTCTGCCCGTTCGCGAAGGGTGGCAAGATCGGCCTCTTCGGCGGTGCAGGCGTCGGCAAGACGGTGCTCATCCAGGAGCTGATCCGCATCACCGCCGTCGAGAAGGGCGGCTTCTCGGTGTTCTGCGGCGTCGGCGAGCGCACGCGCGAAGGCAACGACCTCTGGCTGGAAATGGCCGAGGCCGAGTACACGGACGCCAAGGGCCAGAAGGCCTCGGTGCTCGACAACGCCGTGCTCGTGTTCGGCCAGATGAACGAGCCGCCAGGCGCGCGCCTGCGCGTCGCGCTGACCGGCCTGACGATGGCCGAGTACTTCCGCGACCAGGAAGGCAAGGACGTGCTGCTGTTCGTCGACAACGTGTTCCGCTTCGTGCAGGCGGGCTCGGAAGTGTCGGCACTGCTGGGCCGCCTGCCGAGCGCCGTCGGTTACCAGCCGACGATGGCGTCCGAAATGGGTGCGCTGCAGGAGCGCATCACCTCGACCAAGAAGGGCTCGGTGACCTCGATGCAGGCCGTCTACGTGCCTGCCGACGACATCACCGACCCGGCACCGGTCGCCACGTTTGCGCACTTGGACAGCACGATCATCCTCGAGCGTCAGATCGCCGAGCTCGGCATCTACCCGGCCGTCGACCCGCTGAAGTCGACGTCGAAGATGCTGTCGCCGAGCGTCGTCGGTGAAGAGCACTACAAGGTCGCGCGCGACGTGCAGCGCACGCTGCAGCGTTACCAGGACCTGCGCGACATCATCGCGATCCTCGGCATCGAGGAACTCAGCGAAGACGACAAGCTGGTGGTCGCGCGCGCGCGCCGCATCCAGCGCTTCCTGTCGCAGCCGTTCTTCGTCGCCGAGGCCTTCACCGGCACGCCGGGCAAGTTCGTCAAGCGCGAGGACACGGTGCGTTCCTTCAAGGAGATCCTGGAGGGCAAGCACGACGGCCTGCCGGAGTCGGCCTTCTACATGGTCGGCTCGATCGAGGAAGCGGTCGCGCGCGGCAACAAGTGAGCGCCATGGCCGCCGAACTGCATCTCCGCATCGTCACGCCCGACCGCACGATCGTCGACCGCAAGGTCGCGGGCGTGGCGTTCGCCGGCGTCGACGGCAGCTACGGCATCCTGCCGCACCACGCGCCGCTGCTGACCGCGATCAGCCAGACCGGCACCGCCACGATCACCGAGCTCGACGGCAAGCAGCTGAGCCTGTTCGTCAGCGACGGCTTCGCGCAGGTGCAGCACAACGTGCTCACCCTCGTCTGCGAGGCCGGCGAATTCGCGCACGAGATCGATCTCGAGCGCGTGAAGGCCGCGGAAGCGAAGGCACGCGAGAAGATGGCCGGGCTCGACCGGCTGTCGGTCGAGTTCGTGAAGGCCGAGGCGTCGCTGCGCAAGGCGCTGGCGCGCGAGATGCTGGCCCGGCGCGGTTCGGGCACGGGCAACGTGCACTGAGCTGCCGCCTCCCCCGGCACTGGGGGGCCGCAGGCAGCGCTCGGATCTCGCGATCAGCTTGCCGCGTCGGCGAGTGCGCGCGCCAGGAGATCCGTGACCGCGATCTCGACTGCCCATTGCCGCAAGTAGGGGAGATCCAGCTTGCCGGCCTGGACACGCAGCACGCCGAGGATGTCCGACCACTGCCGTTCGCTGGTCTCGCCGCCCTTGCGGTACCAGTCCAACTTCGACAGCACGACATCCTCCGGCGTGGCGAACCGGAACTCGCGCGTCGAGCCACTGTTCGCCAACCTTGCCAACGTGTGGCGATGCAAGGCTCCTTGCGCGTAGGCCGTGTCCTTGACGACGAACACGTCGACCTTGAAGTACTGCGGCAGGTAGATGAGGTTGAAGCTGCTGCGATGGCGCACGGCGTCGAGGATCAGTTCCTCGTCGGCGTAGTAGGTGCCACGCAGTGCTGCGGTGATCGCCGCGACTTCACGCGGTTCGATGGCGGCGACGAGGTCGACATCGAGCGTGGAGCGAGCCTCGCCGAACGTCGACGCCGCCACGGAGCCGCCGATTTGGTAGGGGATGGCGAGCCGTTCGAACAGATCGACCACCGGTTCGAGGGCGGCGAGAACCCGGTCGCCAGTCATGACGGCCGCGTTGCCAGGAAGGTGCGCAGGCGATCGGTGAGGTCCTTGCCGTAGTGCAGTTCACACCATCGCAGATGGATCGCCTGCCGCGTTGCGCCCGGCATCGTCTTGCCGATCGCGGCCAGCGACTGCTCGCACACGAAGTCCGTCAACTCGCACGCCATCGCGAAACGCTGGGCCGGCGTCATGTCCGCGAGCATTCGCGTCATGACGGCGCGCACGCGGGGATGGGTGTCGTCGAGAGGCACGCGACGACAATAGGGAGACGATCTGCCGGTCGGCCAGCCCCCCGGCGTTCGGGGGGAACGAAACCAGCAACCCCGCCCGCGCCGACGGTTCCAGGTGCGTCGGGCGATCGCCGGGCCAGCCTCTCGGGGCTCGCGTTGGGGGCGGTACACGAACGGGGGTGCGGGGGCAGGTATCGGCAGCGTGACCCATCGACCGGGGCTCGGTAGATTGCTCGCCCCATTCCCGCCCCGCACGCCAGCATGACCTCACCGTCCGCCGTCCGCGCGACCACGCCATGGATCGCCGTTCTCGCTTTTGCCTCGTTGCTCACCGCGCAAGGCGGCATCCCCGAGTGCGCGGACATGCAGAAGACCGCGTCCGGTCTGGAGTACGGCTTCTTGAAGCGCGGTTCCGCCGACGCCCCGCCGAGCCGCGACGACTCCGTCGAAGTGCACTACACGGGCTGGCTCACCGACGGCACCGAGTTCGACAGCTCGCGCAAGAGCGGTCAACCGGCGACGTTCGGCGTCACCCAGGTGATCGCCGGCTGGACCGAAGGGCTGCAGCTGATGACCCCGGGCTCCCGCTGCAAGTTCGTGATCCCCGGCAACCTCGCCTACGGTGAGGCCGGCAGCCCGCCGAAGATCGGCCCCAACGCGACGCTGGTGTTCGACGTCGAACTGCTGAAGGTGGTGCGTATGCCGAAACTGCGGCCCAGCAAGCCCGAGGCGCAGCAGACGCTGGAGAGCGGCGTGAAGTGGGAGGCGGTTGCCGCCGGTGCCGGCGAGAAGGTGACCGAAGCCGACGGCCTCGCGTTCCGCTACGCGATCTGGAAGCAGACCGGCGAGCTCGTCGACTGCAGCGAACGCCAGCGCGACCACCGCATCAGCGGCCCCATGGCGTCGCTGCCGTTCCCGTTCATGAAGGAGCTCGCGGCGAAGTGCAAGCTGGGCACGATCCTTCGCGCCGAAGTGCCGCAGAAGGTGTTCCCGAACGTCGGCGCCGACACGGTCTGGGAGCTGGAGCTGACCGCGATCAACAAGTTGCCGGCGTTCCGCCTGCTCGATCCGACGAAGACCGTCAAGACGCAGAGCGGTCTCGAGTACGAGGTGATCGCGACCGGCGAAGGCACGTCGCCGCGCGTGAGCGACACCGTCGTCGCGCACTACTCGGGCTGGCTCACCGACGGCACGCCGTTCGACAGTTCGTACAGCCGCGGCCAACCCAGCGAGTTCCCGCTGAGCCGCGTCATCAAGGGCTGGACCGAAGGCCTGCAGCTGATGAAGCCGGGCGGCAAGTTCCTGTTCTCGATCCCGGGCGACCTTGCCTACGGCACGCGCGGTTCGCCGCCGAAGATCCCGGCCAACGCCACGCTGGTGTTCCTGGTCGAGCTGGTCGCGGTCAAGGCGCAGTAGCCGCCGGGCCGCCGAGCTGGCCGCAAGCGGCCATCACCGAACGGCCCTTGGTCACGCGCGTGCGCACGGCGAGGCCCTGCGCGCGCAGCCGCGCGGTGAACGCCGCGACTTCGTCGGCGGTCGGCGCGCGCGCGATCGGCGCGCTGCCCGGGTTGTAGGGGATCACGTGCACCAACGTGCGACCGAGCGGCTGCACGAACGCGGCGATCGCGCGCGCGTCGGCGTCGGCATCGTTGATGCCCGGCAGCAGGCACCAGTGGATGCCCAGCGCCAGGTTGGCGCGCTGGCGGTAGGTGACGAGGGCCTGCTGGATCTCGCGCAGCGGGTAGCGCACCGAGTGCGGCATCAGCGCAGCCCGCAGGTCGTCGTCGGCGGCGGTGAGGCTCAACGCCAGCCCGAGCCGCTTCCAGCCGAGTTCGCGCAACGCGGCGATGCCGGGCACGTGGCCGACGGTGCACACCGTGAGCCGTTCCTGCGCGTAGGCGAGGCCATGGCGATCGGTGAGCACGCGCAGTGCTTGCAGCAGGCCCTCGAGGTTGTCGAGCGGTTCGCCCATGCCCATGAACACCAGCGTGTCGGGGCGGCGTTGCCGGCACTGCAGGGTGACCTGCGCCACGATTTCGCCGGCGGTGAGGTTGCGCACCAGGCCGAGTCTGCCGGTCTCGCAGAACGTGCAGGCGCGGGCGCAACCGACCTGCGTCGACACGCAGAGGCTGCTGCGGCCGCGTCCCATCGGCAGGTGCACGCTCTCGATCGTGCGGCCGTCGTGCAGCCGCAGACGCCGCTTCTGGACGGTGCCGTTGGCGGTCGATTCGGTGGCCTCGGCGTCGATCGTCGGCAGCGACATCGTCGCGAAGGAGCGCCACGCGGCGGTGGCGCGCGGTCCGGCGCCGAGTTGTTCCGGCGTGAACTCGCCGCGGCACACGGCCGCGCGGTGCACGGCCGAGGCGAGCCCGGCGCCCTTCTTGCCGGCGAAGTGTCGCGCGGCGGCGGCGTGCAGCCCGGCGGCAGGGAGCGAGAGCAGGTCGAGCGGCATCGGCGGCGTCTGCGTCTGCTTACCGGCACGACGGGACCGAGGCAAAGGCCGTCGTGCGGTCGAAGGGCGGCGTTGCAGTTGCGCGCGGCGCGGCGCCCAGGGTTCACGCACGCGTTGGCATGGGAGCCAGCGGCGCCGTGCGTCGAGTCTTGACGCCATCTACTTGGCGCGGCAAAGTAACTGCGCCGACCCTGGCTGCCTCGCTGCATGACCCCCGCCCAAGCCGCTGACTCCACGCCGCCGTCGTCGACCGTGCCCGTGCTCGAAGCCAGGGGCCTGTTCCGCTTCCGCGCGAACGACGGCCAGCAGGTTCCGGTGGTGCGCGACGTCAGCTTCGCGCTGCGGCCGGGCGAGTTCGCGACGATCATGGGCCCGTCGGGCTCGGGCAAGTCGACGCTGCTGCACATGCTCGCCGGCCTCGATCGCCCGTCGGCCGGCCAGGTGCTGCTCGACGGCACCGACCTCGGGGCCGGCGACGAGGAGCACCGCGCCGCCATCCGCCGTCGGCGGATCGGCTTCATCTTCCAGTTCTTCAACCTGCTGCCCGACCTCACCGTCGACGAGAACGTGACGCTGCCGCTGCGCATCGTCGGCGAGCGACCGAAGAAGCACCGCGCCCGCATCGACGGGCTGCTCGACCTGCTCGGCATCAAGGCGCTGAAGAACCGCCTGCCGCCGTCGTTGTCGGGCGGCGAGATGCAGCGGGTGTCGATCGCGCGCGCGCTGGCGACGCAGCCGCCGCTCGTGCTCGCCGACGAGCCGACCGGCAATCTGTCGAGCAAGGCCGGCGAAGAAGTGGTCGCGCTGCTGCGCTCGGTCGGGCAGAAGCTCGGCACCTCGATCCTGCTGGTGACGCACAACCCCCGCGACGCCGCGGCGGGGGATCGCGTGCTGTTCTTGCACGACGGCGCGCTCCGCAAGGACGCCGAACTCACCGGAGGTCCGTTCCGTGTCGCTGACGTCTTTCATCGTCTCCAGGAACTGGGCATCTAGCTGGCTCCGCGTCCTGTTGACGCTGCTCGGCATCGCGCTCGGCGTCGCGATCGTCGTGGCCATCTACGTGATGGACCACAACACGATCCAGAGCCGGCTGCTGGCGGCGCAACCGCTGCGTGGGCAGGTCGACCTCGAAGTGCTGCCGCTGCGGCCGGAGCGTGCGGTGGCCGAAGTCGTCGACGAACTGCGCGGCCATGCCGGCGTGCGCGACGTCGCGATCTGGCGCGAGTCCCGCGGGGTGCTCAGCGCCGGCACAGGCGGCCAGGAAGTCGTCGTGTTCGGACTCGGGCCGTTGCCGGCGGGTGCCTTCGCGCACTACGTCGTCGCCAGCGGTCGTGACCTCGTGGCAGCCGACGCGGATCCGGCGACGACGGGCGTGCTGCTCGGCGCCGCGGCCGCGCAGGCCCTCGGCGTCGACGTCGGCGGCGAGATCACGGTCGCCGAGCCTCCCGCGTTGCAGCGCGTCGAGTGCAAGGACGGCGTGCTGACGCCCGCACCGGTCCCTGCGAACGCGACGCCGTTCGTGCGCCGCTGCACCGTGGTTGGCGTGATCGCCGCCGAACGGCTCGGCAAGCGCGAGCAAGGGCTCGTGGTCGTGGCGCCGATCGACGTCGCCGATCGCCTGCGTCCGCTCGGTGGCAGCATCTACCACCTGCTGCGCGACGAAGGCGCGGATCTCGATCGGCTGCGCCACGAACTGCGCAGCGGCTTCGTCGTCCAGGACGCGCGCAGCGCCATGATCGGCGAGGGCGCCGACGAACGCGCGTTCCGCAACGGTCTCAAGGTGCTCGGCGGGTTGGCGCTGCTGCTGGGCATGTACGTCGTGTTCCAGACGCTGTCGCACGGTCTGGTCTCCCGCGTCCGCCAACTCGGGCTGCTGCGGTGCCTCGGAGCTGGTACCGGCGCGATCACGCGCATCTTCCTGCTCGATGCGCTGCTGCTCGGCGTGATCGGCAGCGGGCTCGGCGTCCTGCTCGGGATGTTGCTCGCGCGCGTGCTGCAGCAGAACCGCATCAGCTCGCTGGGCCTCGGCAAGGAATGGTCGACGTTTCTGATCCCGGTGTTTCCGGTGGCGTGGACGTTCACGCTCGGCGTGTTGTTCACGCTCGGCGGCGCGATGTTCCCACTGGTTCGCGCGCGGCAGGTCTCGGCGCTCGACATCCTGCGGGCGCGCGGCCTGGCACCGGGCAAGGACGACGGCATCGACCTGTTGCGCGGCGTGCACCTGTGGATGTTCGGCCTGCTGGTGCTGGCGCTGCCGTTCGCCTACCTGGCGATGACGCCGCTCGCCGCCGAGGAAGGCAGCGAGATGCGCATGGTGCTGCTGCAACTCGCCGGCATCCTTGGGCTGTTCGGCAGCGTGCTGCTGCTGGCGCCCGGCCTCACGTCGCTGCTCGGGCGGGCCCTGGTGCTGCCGCTGCGGCCGCTGCTGCCGATGTCGTCATGGCTGGTCGCCAAGGTGCTCGGGCGCGCGTCGGGACGCATCGCGGCCTCGGTCTGCGGGCTGTCCGCCGTGCTGCTGGCCGTGCTGGGCCTCAAGAGCATCACGCATTCGCTGCATGCCGACGTCGGCAACTTCGCCGCCGCGGCCCTGCACGAGCGTGTCTTCGTGCGCTGCCAGCCGACGACGCCGGCTGCGGCGCAGGCGCTCGCGGCCCTGCCCGGGGTCGCCGCCGTCGAGGCGTTCGAAGGCGAGGAGCGGGGCGCGGGCTTCCTGCTGCGCGGCGTCGCGCCGGCGGCGGCAGCGGGCCGCGACGGGCCGCTCGAAGGCGATCCGGCGCTGGTGCGTCGCTACAGCGACGAACGCGTCCGCACGCTGGTCGTCAGTCGCCGGCTCGCGAAGAGCCGGCAGTGGCAGGCCGGCGATCTGGTCGCGATGCGCGACAAGAACGGCGTGCCGGTTTCGTACGAGGTGCTGCTCGTCGACGACCGCGTCGGGTTCGACGGCGACGAACGCGCGTTCGCGTTCGCGTCCCCGCACTGGTTGCGGCAGGACTTCTGCATCCCGGCGACCAGCGTGGCGATGGTGACGCTGCGGCTGCAGCCCGGCGCCGACGCCACGGCGGTCGGCGACGCGGCGAAGGCGGCGCTGCCGGGCATCTCCGGCTGGAAGGACGGCGCGGCGATCGAGGCCTACATGCGGCGCGACGTCGGCAAGGACTTCCGCCTCTTCGACCTGCTGCTGTTCTTGATGCTGGTGCTCGCGGGCGTCGGCCTGCTGAACGGCATGACGATCGCGATGCTCGGCCGCGCGCGCGAACTCGGCGTGCTGCGCGCGCTCGGCATCACGCGCGGGGCGCTCGGCGGCAGCTTCGTGCTCGAGGGTGCCGTCGTCGCCGCACTCGCCAGCATCCTCTCGTGCGGGCTCGGCGCAGTGCTGGCGACGGTGCTCGTGCTCGGCATGAACCAGGTTGCGCGGCTCGATGCGCCGGTGACCTTGCCGTGGCCGTGGTTCCTGCTGGTGCCCGTGCTCGCGTTCGTCACGGCACTGCTGGCGTCGGTGGTACCGGCCGTGCGCGCGCTGCGCGAGAGTCCGGCGGAGTCGGTGCGCTACGAGTGAGCGTGCGCTGCTAGCATCGGCGCGGTGCCACGAACTGCGTCGCTGCTGGCGGTCGCACTCAGCGCCTTGGCCGGCGCGCAGGACTTCGTCCGCGTCGAGGTGACGTTGCCGCCGCCGGTCGTGCACGCCGAGGTGCGGCCCGGCATCACGTTCCTGCTGACACCGGAGTACGCGGCCATCCGCCGCGGTGCCGAAGTCCGGAAGCTCGACAGCACCACGCCGACCGGCGCCTGGCACGAACTCGCGGTGCTGCCGTGGGGCATGGTCGTCGTCGCGTGCGAGCGCGGCCTGTTCGTCGGCGACGCCGAGCAGCCGGTGCTCGATGCGGCGGATCTGCGCGACGGCGCGCCGTCGGCGGGCGTACGCAGCGTCGCCGCCGACGCGCGGGGGCGGTTGTGGTGGTGCAGCGAGAACGAGTTCGGGGTCCTCGACCCGCGGCTGCGCTTCGGTCGTGTGTTCCACCGCGCCGACGGTCTGCCCGCTCCGCCCTACGAACGGCTGGCCCTCGGCGCCGACGGTCGCGTGCTGCTCGCGACGGCGCAGGGCACCTTCGCCTACCAGCCCGACGCCGGTCCTGCACCGCGAGCGACGACGGCGCCCACCGTCGACATGGTTGGCAGCGCGGCCGACGAGTACGCCCTGGTCCTCGACGTGCAGGCGCGGGGCGGTGCCTCGCTCCGCGTGCGCCGCCAGCATCACCACCTGCTGCAGCCGCTGCCCGACGGCCGCATCCGCGGGCTGCGCCCCGGGCGGCACACGCTGGAAGTGCACGCCTTCGACCGCGATCTGCGCAGCACCCTCGCCGGGCGCGTGCCGATCGTGGTGCCGTCCCCGGGACCGTTCGATCCGCGGTTCCTGCTGGCAGGCGCGGCAGTCCTCGCGGCGTCGTTCTTCGCCTGGGGCTGGTCGCGAGCACGCGGGCGGGCGTTCGCGGGCCGGCTCGCGCACGTCGCACTGCGCACGGCCGTGCTCGGCGTCGTGCTGCTGCAACTGCTCGCCGCAGCACTCGGCTACGGGCGTGGCTGGCCGTTCGTCGGGTTCTCGATGTACACCGAGACGTGGCGCGAGAACGACGTCATCTACCGGCCGCGCATCACCGGCATCCGTGCCGACGGCGAACGTGTGGCGCTGCACGAGCACGATGTCGGCGTGCACCAGGACGGCTACTGGCAGATGCTCGCCGAGGTCGCCTTCGGCGGCGAGGACGCGGCGCGCGCGTTCTTCGCGAAGGTCGAATCCGCGCAAGTGCCGGGAGCGCCGCCGTTCGTCGGGTTCGTGCTGGCCGACGGCCGCATCCGCCTCACCGCCGACGGCCCGGTCGACGTGGCGCCGACCGTGCTGGTCGATTGGCGGCGGCCATGAACACGCCCGCAGCGCCGCCGGCGTTCGCGTGGCTCGAACGGTGGTTCTTCGGCGACGTGCCGGCCACGCGCCTCGCGGCGTTCCGCGTGCTCGTCTGCTTCACGGCGCTCTACGACCTGTGGCTCTACGCGCCGGTGGTCCTGCGCGACGCCGCGCTGGTCGATGCGGGCGGGCCGCTGCGGCCGTGGACGCCGCTGTTGTTCGTGCAGGTGCTCGGCATCGCGCCGCTCGGCAGCGACGCCGCGCACGCGGTGCTGCTCGGCGGCACGATCGCGCTGCTCGCCGGCATGCTCGGCATCGCGTCGCGCACGAGCTGTGCGCTCGGCGCCGTCGCGTTCTTCTGGACGACCGGGCTCGCCTACTCGTTCGGCAAGCCGCACCACGACAAGGTCGCGCTGGCGTTCGCGCTGCTGGCGCTGCCGTTCGCGCCGGTCGGCGCCGCCGGCTCGCTCGATGCGTTCTGGCGGCGGTGGCGTCGCCGCCCCGAGGCTTCGCGTCTCGGCAGCGGCCTGCCGCTGCTGTTGACGCAGTTCACGCTCGCGGTCGGCTACGCCGGTGCTGGGATCGCGAAGGCCGTGCTCGGCGGCCCGGAGTGGTTCAACGGCTACACGCTGCAGGGGATCATGCTCGGCCACGACGGCCCGTGGTCGCGGCTGGCGGCGGGCAGCGTCGGCCTCTGCCAACTGCAGAGCTTCGGCGTGGTGCTCACGCAGGCCGCGTTCCCTCTGGTGTTCGTCTGGCCACGCTCGCGGTGGTTCTTGCTGCCGGCGGTGACGGCGTTCCATCTGCTGACCTGGCAGACGATGGACACCGGGCCCTACATGCGCGTGTGGCTGCTGCTGTGGGCCTTCGTGCCGCTCGAGCATGTGCCGACCACGCTGCGGCGGTGGTGGAGCGAGCGCCGCTGGGTCGCCGCGGCCGCCAGCGTTGCGCTGCTGGCGTACGGCGCACTCGTCGTCGAGGTAGCTGCCCAGGTGCTGCCGCGACCAGCCCTGCTGGGGGGTGTTGGCATCGTCGTGGCGATCGGCTGGCGCGCGAGCCGCGTCGCTGGATTGAGGCCCTGAACGCGGTTACGACCTTCGCCCCGAATGACGACCAAGCGTTCTCCGTGGCAGCGCACGCACACCTGCGGCGAGTTGACGATCCGCGAACAGGGGCAGGACGTGGTCCTGAACGGCTGGATCGAGAACCACCGGCACCACGGCCAGTTGGTGTTCCTCGACCTGCGCGACCGCTACGGCGTGACGCAGATCGTGGTCGACAGCGAGGCTCCGGGCATGGCGGCCGGCACCTTCGAGACCGTGCGGCGGCTCGGCGCCGAAGACGTGATCGCGGTGCGCGGCCGGGTGCGACCGCGTGACGCCGACAAGATCAACAAGAACCGCAGCACGGGCGAGATCGAACTGGTGGCGCACGTCGTCACCGTGCTCGGCGAAGCGGAGACGCCGCCGTTCGAGATCCTGGACAAGGCCGAGGCGAACGAGGAGCTGCGCATGCAGTACCGCTACCTCGACCTGCGGCGCCGGCCGTTGCAGGAGGCGCTGCAGAAGCGCTCGCGCTTCGTCACCGCGGTCCGCACGTTCCTGCAGGGCCAGCGGTTCCTCGACATCGAGACGCCGATCCTCACCAAGAGCACGCCCGAAGGCGCGCGCGACTACCTGGTGCCGAGCCGCGTGCATCCCGGCAAGTTCTTCGCGCTGCCGCAGAGCCCGCAGATCTTCAAGCAGCTCTGCATGGTGGGCGGGCTCGATCGCTACTACCAGATCGCGCGCTGCTTCCGCGACGAGGACCTGCGGGCCGACCGCCAGCCCGAGTTCACGCAGATCGACCTCGAGATGGCGTTCGTCGAGGAGCACGACGTGCTCGACGTGGTCGAGGCGATGTTCGTGCACGGCATGAAGGAGGGGTTCGGCATCGACGTGCCGCAGCCGTTCCCGCGCTTCGACTTCTTCGAGGCGATGGACAAGTACGGGTGCGACAAGCCGGACCTGCGGTTCGGCATGACCCTGGTCGATTGCACGGAGCTGGCGAAGACCAGCGACTTCAAGGTGTTCCGGGGTGCTGTCGAGACCGGCGGCATCGTCAAGGGCATCTGCGCCGAGGGCGCGGCCGAGAAGTTCTCGCGCAAGGGCATCGACGAGCTGACGGCGTTCGTCACGCAACTCGGCGCCAAGGGCCTGGCCTGGGCCAAGGTCACCGCCACGGGGCTCGAGGGCTCGATCGCGAAGTTCTTCGAAGGCGACAAGGGCAAGGCGCTCGTCGCGCACATGGGCGGCAAGCCCGGCGACCTGCTGCTGTTCGTCGCCGACCAGAAGAAGGTCGTGCACAAGGCACTCGGCGACCTGCGGCTCAAGGTCGGCGGTCTGCTGGGGCTCCGCGACAGCAAGGTGTTCCGCTGCTGCTGGGTGCTCAACTTCCCGATGTTCGAGTGGAACGACGAGAAGGCGCGCTGGCAGTTCGCGCACAACCCGTTCAGTGCACCCGTGAACTGGGACATCGAGGACTTCGGCCAGGACACCGCCAACATCCGCAGCCGCGCCTACGACTTCGTGATGAACGGCTGGGAGCTGGGTTCCGGCTCGATCCGCATCCACCGTCCGGCCCTGCAGGCGAAGGTGTTCGAGTTCCTCGGCATCAGCAAGGAGCAGCAGCGCGCGAACTTCGGCTTCCTGCTCGATGCGTACAAGTACGGCGGTCCGCCGCACGGCGGCATCGCGCTCGGCGTCGACCGCATCGTCACGCTGGCACTCGGCCGCGAGGGCATCCGCGACGTGATCGCGTTCCCGAAGACGGCGACGGCGTTCGACCTGATGGCCGAGGCGCCGGGCGACGCGTCGCCCGAGCAGCTCGCCGAACTGCAGATCCTCAGCACCGCGAAGAAGAGCTGAGGGTCGGCGCGGAGGCTGGTCGGTGGGCGGGCGGCGCCAAGGGCGCGAAGATCGTGTCCGCTGCGGTGCTGGGCCTTCGTTCGTGGCGTCCTCGGCCGGATGATGCCCGGCCCTTCCCATCCTCAGGAGAACGCCATGTGCACCGGTAGCAGTTCCGAGCAGCCCAAGACCCAACCCGCCGCCAAGTCGATGCCGCGCATCGGCGACAAGGCCCCCGACTTCAAGGCGATGACCACGCATGGCGAGCTGCAGTTCCACGAGTGGCTCGGCGGCAAGTGGGCGCTGCTGTTCTCGCATCCGGCCGACTTCACGCCGGTGTGCTCGACCGAGTTGACCGAGTTCGCGCGCCGCAGCGCCGAGTTCGACCAGCGCAACTGCAAGCTGATCGGCGTGTCGATCGATTCGATCCACAGCCACCTCGCCTGGGTCGAGAACCTCGACCAGATCCTGAAGGTGCGCCTGCCGTATCCACTGATCGCCGACACCGACAAGAAGGTCGCGGAGCTCTACGGGATGATGCACCCGGGCGAGTCGGCCACGGTCACCGTGCGCGCGCTGTTCTGCATCGACCCCAAGGGCACGATCCGGGCGATCATCTACTACCCGCTCAACGTCGGCCGCAACGTCGACGAAGTGGTGCGCGTGCTCGATGCGCTGCAGACCGCCGACGGCAACGGCGTCGCCTGCCCGGTCAACTGGAAGAAGGGCGACAAGGTGATCGTGCCGCCGCCCAAGAGCGAGAAGGAAGTCGCCGCGCGCAAGGCGCTGACCGGCGTCGACCGGCTCGACTTCTACCTGATCAAGAAGTCGCTGTAGGGGCGGCCCGCGCGAGCGGCAGGTGGTTCTGCCGCCAGCCGCGCATGCCGTCGTGCACGTTGTGCAGCGCGGTGAAGCCGGCCGAGCGCAGCGTGGCGAGCGCCGCGCTGCTGCGGTAACCGCCTTCGCACAGCACCGCGGTCGGGCGCGTCGGGTCGAGTCCACCCGTCGCCATCGTCTCGCCGAGTTCGACGTGCACGGCGCCGGCAACGTGGCCAGCGGCGAACTCGTCGGGGCGCCGCACGTCGATCACCTGGAACGGCACAGCGCCGCCGGGCGTGAACAGGTCGAGTGCCTCGAGCTGGGGCACGCGGCCTGGCCGTTCGGGCAGCGTCGTCGTGAAGCCACGAACGTCGTCGAGACCGACGCGCAACAGGCGCAACTGGGCTTCGGCGGCACGCGCCGCCGAGGTGGCATGGAGGACGAGCGGGCGGTCGGCGGGGATCAGCGCCCCGGCCCACGGCTCGAACTCGCCGCCATCCAGCCCGATGTTCGTCGCCGACGGCCAGTGACCGCGCCCGAACTCGGTCCACGAACGGCAGTCCAGCACCATCGCCCCGGCAGCGCACGCGGACGCAACCGCCGCCGCGTCGAGCGCCGACGGCGGCAACAGGACTCCGAGCGGTGTCGCGCCGTCGTGGTTGATCGCAGCCAGCCGCGGGAAGTGGCGGGGCGGGGGGCGCAGCGATCGCAGCAGTTGGGCCACGAAGGCGTCGCGGTCCCTGCAGCGGAACGCCCAGTTGTCGGCACGTTCCGCCGCCAGCGTCGACGACGAAGCGCCGCCGATGCACGAGCCGCACGCCGACCCGGCCCCGTGCGCGGGCCAGACCTCGACGTCGCCGGGCAGCGCGGCGAGCCGTTCGTGCAGCGTGTGGTGCAGCAGCGCCGCCATCGCCGATGGCGCCATGCCCGCCCCCTGCGCGAGGTCGGGTCGGCCGACGTCGCCGACGAACAGCGCGTCACCGCTGAGCAGGCGCGCGGGTGCGTCGGCGTGCGCGTGCACGTGGAACGAGACGCTCTCGAGGGTGTGGCCAGGCGTCGCCAGCACCTCGATCGTGGCATCGCCGACGCGCAGCGTTTGGCCGTCGGCCAGCGGCGTGTGCGGCAGTCGCCCGCGGAACCGTTCGCCGAGACCGATGCGTGCGCCGGTCGCCGCGGCGACTTCGTGCAGGCCGGCGACGAAGTCGGCGTGAACGTGCGTCGCCACGACCCACGTCGCGCGCAACTTCTCGGCGGCAAGCAACGCCAGCAGGTCGTCGACGTCGCGGCGCGGATCGACGACCAGCGCCTCGCCGCCGTGCGCGAGCACGTAGGCGTTCTGCGCGAGACCCTTGCAGGTGAGGCGACGGAGCAGCATGGCCTGCGCGCATGCTAGCGCCGCCGTCGTCTTGGTCGGGACCCGCGCTCGCGCCGATCCGGCGAGGCAACTATGGTGCGGCGATGGAGCCCGCCCTCGTGGACCAGCGATCGCCGTGGCGGTCGTTGTCGTGCTTCGTGCTGCGCCACGTGCTCCGTCGCGAACAACTCACCGCGACGATCCCCGGGCTCGACCTGCGCGTGCGGGCCTATGCGCGCGACGTGATGGGGCGGCACCTCTACAAGCGCGGCCTGCACGAGCAGGTGCTCAGCACCTTCGTGCTGCGCGAACTGCGCCTGCGCGACGACGCGGTCGCGCTCGACATCGGCGCCAACCTCGGCTGGTACTCGCTGCTGTTGGCGCGACGCTGGCCGCGCGCGCGCATCCATGCGTTCGAACCGGAGCCGCGCAACCTGGCGCTGCTGCGCAGCAACCTGCAGCGGAACGGCATCACGAACGTCACCGTGCACGGGGCCGCGGTCGCCGAACGCGACGGCGCGATGCAGTTCTTCCCGTATGCCGAGAAGAACATGGGGCGCCATTCGCTGGTCCCGCAAGCGGGTTGCACGCCGATCACGGTGCCGGTGGTGACGCTGGACGGCTTCCTGCAGCAGCAACGCCTCGACCCGGCCGACGTGCAGTTCGTGAAGATCGACGTCGAGGGCTACGAACTGCCGGCCTTGCAGGGCGCGCGGTCGCTGCTCGCGGCGAAGCCGCGCATCCTCGCCGAGTTCGCGCCGAAGTACGTGCGGTCTGACGGTGATCGGGGACGTGGATACGCACCGCGTCTATCGCGTGATCCTGCCGCAGGGCGGCATCGGGAGCGCCTTCACGGTGCAGATGTTCGCGCTGCTCGCGTTCGACCCCGTCGGACCTGGCGGTGCGTGCTTCTCGTACGCCGCGGCAAGTCCGGCGATGTTCCTGCAGTTCTGAGGTGACGCATGGCGATGCGCGCAAGGACGGACTCTCCACGAGCTGCGGCCATAGCGGCTGCGGTTCTCATCGTTTCGGCGACCTTGCCGGCGCAGAGCTCCGTAGTGCACTGGGGAGCGTGGGGTAGCCACACGGACTCCATGCGGGGATCCGTGGCGTTTGCCACGGCCAACTTCGTGATGACGGGCATCGTCGATTTGCATGGCGACGTCTTCCTCAGCGGCCAGACCCCTCGCATCCGGCAGATACCTGCCTTCGCAGCGGGTTCGGTGGTGCAGCTTGCGATCACGTTGGACGTCGCCGCGGCCCTGTTGTCGGACGGCACCATCACGGTCTGGGGCCAGTCGCCGATCCTGCCCGCGACTCCGGCTCCGGCACTTCCGCCGGGCGTGACCTACGTGAGCATCGAAGCAGGCATGGCCCACTTCCTCGCGGTGCGTTCGGACGGCGCGGTGGTGGCGTGGGGATACAACGCCTATGGCGAGTGCAATGTGCCGCCACTTGCCGGCCCGGCGGTACAGGTGGAAGGGGGGACCGGGTGGTCGATGGCGTTGCTGGCGAACGGTTCGATCGTTGCCTGGGGGAACAACAGCGACGGGCAATGCGTGCCTCCGCCGCCTCCGCCGGGCATGACCTACAAGCGGGTCAGTGCTGGTAGCTCCCATGGGCTCGCACTGCGTTCGGACGGCGAGATCGTGGCGTGGGGATCGAACGCCAGCGGCCAGTGCAACGTGCCCCCGCGACCACCGGGCATCTGGCATCTGCTGTGTGCTGCCGGCCAGCACCACAGCGTCGCGTACCGGTCCGATGGCCTGCTCGTCGCCTGGGGCGGCAACCATGTCGGCCAACTCAACGTGCCCGTGCTGACGGAGCGTCTGCGGGCGCTGACGAGCGGCTTGCAGCATGTGCTGGCGGTGACCGTCTCGGGTCGGGTGCATGCCTGGGGCGACAACGGCTTCCACCAGGCGGCGGTCCCGTACCTCCCGGAGTCGCCCGCGGGTGTTCGCCACCGAGCCATCGCCACGACCAACCTGCATGCGGTCGTGGTGCTGAGCGATGGTTCGATCCAGTCCTGGGGCGACAACTACTACAACCAGATCCCGGTGCCGGCAGCTCTTGCCTCATCGCGCTTCACGAAGGTCGGCGCCGGCTTCACGCACACCATCGCGTTGCGCGACGATGGCAACCTCTTTGCCTGGGGCGCCAACAACTTCGGGCAGTGCAACGTCCCGCCGTTGCCGCCTCTGGTCACCTACCGCGACATGGCGGTCAGCGACAACCACGCCGTGGCCCTTCGATCGGACGGCAGTGCCGTGGCATTCGGGCCCGATGCGTTCGGCTGCACGGCGATCCCGGCGCTGCCGACGGGCGTGACCTACACCGACGTCGATGTGCGGTACGGGAAGTCGCTACTCGTGCGGTCCGATGGCGCGTTGGCCTACGCAGGAACGCAGTGGCACGGTGACCACCTGATTCCACCGCTTCCCTCGGGCCTGCGATACGTCGAAGCGTCGTGTGCCCACACCTACAGCCTTGCGTTGCGATCCGACGGGACGGTCGTGGCATGGGGTTCGTTCGTCTCGTCGTCGCTCGCCTGGCGTCCAATTCCAACGCTACCTACCGGCGTGTACTACGTCGAAGTCGATGGCGGGTACGGCTTCACGATTCTCCGCCGCTCGGATGGACAGGTCGTGACGTGCGGCATTGTTGGGGACGTGTTCACGGCACCTCCGCTACAACCCGGAACCTCGTACGTCGAAGTCACCGCCGGCAACGACACGTGCGCAGCACGCGTCGGCCCCACCTCCACGTACGTCGGCATCGCTCCTGGTTGTTCCGGCTCTCGGCCCGCAGCGCGCCTCGTTCCGCGCGACACCCCGCACATCGGCCGAACGCTCGAAGTCACCCTGTTCGACGTGCCCGAAGACCTCGCCCTGCTCGCCTTCGGGTGGCAACAGATCGCGCCGCTGTCGCTCGCATCGGTGGGCGCGCCGGGTTGCCTCGTGCACGTTCAGGTCGATGCCACGGCGTTGCTGTCGGGCCAGGGCAACCAGGTGCGGTGGCAGTTGCCGATCCCGTTCGTTCCGTCGCTGGTCGGCATCCGCTTCTACAACCAGGCACTCGTTCTCGATGCCAACGCCGGCAACGGTCTCGGCGCGGTGCTGTCGGACGCAGCGGAAGCCGTCGTAGGGGCCGGGTAGGACCGCTACAGCTGGAACGCCGCGTCCGTCGGCCGGCAGACGCGCTTCAGGTGCAGCGGCCGCCGCAGCCCATCGGTGCCGAACTGGCCCGCGGGCCGCGCTTTCGCGAGCCACTCCTCGAACACCGCCATCGACTTCGCGGTGTCGACGAACACGTCGCCGTAGCGATCGCCCGCCTCGGCCTTCGTCACCACGACCTTCTGGTGCCAGCAGTGCATGCCGGAGACCGGGTCGGGCTGCACCGGGAACGTCATGTTCTGGTGCACCCCGCCGCTCGACCACCACACCTTCGCGCTGTCCTTGTCCTTGCTCGCGAACGCACCCGTCGGCTTGGTGCGCCGCATCAGCCACGCCGTCGGCGTCACCTTGCGCAGGTCGACGTCGTGGAGTTGCCAGTGGTTGCCCGACACCTGGTCGCCCGACACCGTCCAGCGCCCCATGTGGTGGCTGCAGGCGACCACGCCGGGACGCACGCCCTCGGTGACCCACGCCGCGTTCACGTAGTAGCCCGTGCGCGTGCTGACGCGCAGCAGGTCGCCCATCTGCACGCCGAGGCGAGTCGCGTCGGTGGGGTGGATCCACACCGGGTTGGTGTTCGACAGCTCGGTGAGCCACTTGCTGTTCGCGGAGCGCGTGTGGATCAGCGTCGGCAGCCGGAACGTGCCGACCAGCACCATCTCGCCGGCCGCGCGGTCGAGCTTGCCTTCGTCGACGTGGCTCTTGGCGTAGACCGGCGTCGCGAACTCGGGCCAGCCCCATTCGGCCATGGTCGGTGAGAACAGTTCGAGCTTCTTGCTCGGCGTCGGGAAGCCGACGCGCGCCTTGCCGCCGGCGAAGACGCCCGCGACCTTGCCGTCCTTGGTGACGATGCCGCGGTGGGCATCGACGGCGAAGTCGCCGCGCAGCTCGCTCTCGTGGGTCTTGTAGACCTGGTCCTGCACCAGGAAGCAGCCGTGGCGCTGCATGTACTCGAGCGGCGAGAGGCCTTCCTTCTGCGCGGCCTCGGGCAGCCCGGGCACCGAGTTCTCGAAGATCCAGCGGTAGTACTCGAGCACCGTCACGCGCTCGCCCGGTCGGTACGGCGACTCGAAGTGCTTGCGGATGCCGAGCGAGCCGTCGGGATCGACGTGCCAGCTCAACGCGATCCAGAACTCGTCCTCTTCCCAGACTTCACCGGGGTTGGTCTCGTAGGTCCACGTCACCTGCTTGCCCTGGCGCTCGGCGAGCACGCGGTGCACCGGCTGGCGGAAGCCGATCCAGGTCGCGGCGTGGGTCTCCTGCGACATCAGGTCGTGGCGTTCGGTCGCGTGGCCCATCGGCAGCACGAAGTCGGCCCAGCGCGCCGTTTCGTTCCACGTCGGCGACAGCACCGCGTGGCAGCCGACCGCCTGCTCGTCGGACAGCATCTCGATCCACATCGCCCCGTCGGGATTCGTCCAGACCGGGTTGTAGACGCGCGTGAAGTAGGTGTCGACGCGGCCACGGCCGCTCTTCACCAGGTGCGGCAGCAGGTAGCTCAGTTCGTGGTGCGCGAGCGGCCACTCGCGCGGGTAGAGCAACTCGCTCCACACGTCTTGCGGGCGCGGCTTGCTGAACGTCGCCGGCACGAACTTGTTGGTCGCCGAGCCGGCGGTGCCGCCGATGGTGCCGACGGCGCCGACCAGCACCGACACGAACTGCAGGTTGCGCGCGGTCGACCAGCCGCCCTCGTTGCCGGCGGCGGTGTTGCGCCAGACGTGCGAAGCGAACGCGCTGCCGGCCTCGCCGATCTCGCGGCCGATGGTCTCGACCATGGCGGCGTCGAGGCCGCAGACCTCGCCGACGTGCTGTGGCGTCGCGAACGCGTAGTCGGCGCGCAGGCCCTGCTGGAACGCGGCGAACTCCTCGGGCCGGCCCTTGCTGCGTTGGTAGGCGCGCCACTCGACCCAGTCGTGCACGAAGTCCCAGGCGACCAGGTTCTCGCGCAGGATCACGTGCGCGAAGCCGAGCAGCATCAGCGGCTCGGTGCCCGGCCGGGGCGCGAGCCAGTAGTCGCCCATGCTCGCGGTGTTCGACAGCCGGATGTCGCAGACGGCGAGTTTGCCGCCCTTCATCTTGCCGTCGATGATCCGCTGCGCGTGCGGGTTGAAGTAGTGCCCGGTCTCGAGGTGCGAGGAGATCAGCAACGTGAACTTCGCGTTCTCGTAGTCGGGCGACGGCCGGTCGTAGCCGCTCCACAGCGTGTAGCCGAGCCGCGCGGCGGCGCTGCAGACGTTGGTGTGGCTGTTGTGGCCGTCGACGCCCCAAGCCTGCAGCACGCGCTCGACGTAGCCGTCGTGGCCGGGCCGCCCGACGTGGTACATGACCTCGGTCTTGCGTCCCTCGACGATCGCGTTGCGGATGCGCGCACCGAGCGTCCGCAGCACCTCGTCCCACGACACCCGCTCGAAGCGGCCGCTGCCGCGCGGGCCCTGGCGCTTCATCGGGTAGAGGATGCGCTCGGGGTCGTTCACCTGGTTGATCGTCGCCGGCCCCTTCGCGCAGTTGCGTCCGCGCGACCCGGGGTGGAACGGGTTGCCCTCGACCTTGCGGATCGAGCCGTCGCTCTGGTCGACGTAGGCGACGAGCCCGCAGGCCGCCTCGCAGTTGAAGCAGATCGTCGGCACCAGCGAGTACTTCTTGGTGACGCGGCGCGGCCAGGCCTTGGCGTCGAGTTCCTCCCAGTCGTCCCACCGCTCCGGCGGCGGGAAGTTCTCGAGCGGCGTGGTGCGCAGCGTGGCGTGGTCCATGCGGGAGCCAGCGTAGGCGGCGCCCGAGAGGCGGTCCACGTCGTGGCCAGCCGAGCCGCACGCGGATTGCGAACCGGGCGCACTCCGAGCAAGCTGCAGCGATGAAGCGATCGTGCGCCGGCGTCCTTGCGGTCGGTCGACGTGGCGCTGGCGTCACGGCCGCGGTGTTCACGCTGTTCGTGGCGGTGGGCCGTGCACAGGGTCCTCCGGCCGCCAGCAAGAGGGTGCTCGACGACGCCTGGTTGCGCGGCGTGGTCGCGCGGATCCAGCCGGTGGTCGAGCGGGAATGCGGCCGCACGTTCCGTACGCCGCCGCAGATCGGCACGGCCGATGTCGTCGACGTGGCGAAGGCCCTGCAGGCGGACCTGGCGCCGAGCGTGGAGGTGTTCCTGCAGGGCCAGCCGCGGGCGCGCATCGACCGGGCCATCCGCCTGCGCGCGGAGTTGTTCGCCGGCGCGATCCTCGGCAAGTACGGCTTCGCCAGCAAGGAGGTCTACGTGGTGCCGCAGGTCGCGCGCAGCCAGTTGGCGCGCGTGCAGAGGTCGGATGCCGACGTCGAGACGTTGCTGCAACTGGTCATCGCCCACGAACTCGTGCATGCGCTGCAGGATCAGGAGCTCGACCTGATGGCGCGGCAGCGCGGCGGCGCCGACAACGACCGCCTCGAAGCGCTCGCGATGCTGATCGAGGGCCACGCCGTGTTCTGCAGCGAGCGCGTCGCGCACACGTTGGGGCTGCAGGACGCCATCGAGCCCCTTCGCAGCGTGATGGTGGGGAACCACGATCCGGCGCATGTGCCGGTCGCCAGCCTGGTGACGCGACGCGTCCGCGGCTCTGGCATCGTCACGTACCTGAACATGGCCGAGTTCTTCGCGCGTGAGCATGCACGCGGCGGACACGATGGCCTGTGGCAGTTGCTCGCGGCGACGACGCCGACGACCCGCGCGTTGATCCTGGAGCAGCCGGCCACGGCGTGCGCGGACGCCTCGGCGGCGTTCGCCGGACTCGACGCCACCTTCGCGGGCGGTTCGTGGACCATCGGCCGCTCGATCCTCACCGAACGCCTGTTGCTGAGCGAGAACCTGCCGCGGGCCGCCGACCTGCGCGCGCTGTTGCCCAAGCTGCGCGCCACCGGCGAGTGGTTCGCGATCTCGCCGAGCCCGTCGTCGTGGCGCTCGGTCTACGCGCTGCGCTTCGACGATGCCGAAGCAGCCAGCGCCTTCGTCGCGCTCGCGGTCGAGGTCACCAAGGGCGACGCGGGGCAGGCAGGGATCGACATCGTGTCGGACGCCGAGCTGGCGTGGGACGGCGTGCCGGTGACGCGCTTCGTGCAGACGCCGACGGGACCGATCGGCGACCGCGGGATCTTGGCGTTCTTCCGGCGCGGCGCCGACGTCGTGCAGGTGGCGATCGCCAACGCGCCGTTGCCCGACGACGAACTGGTCGCCTCGGTGCGCTCGGTGTTCGAGCGGCTCGTCGACTGACGCCTACGGCGCGTGCCGCAGCGCCATGTGATCCTGCAGCTTCTCGTAGTTCGACTTCGGCCGGTGCTGGTAGAGCTGCTGCAGCGCCCGGAGCACGTCACCGCGTGAGACGATGCCGAGGATGCGCCGTTGGCCGTCGACCACGGGCACGCGCCGGATCGGGTTGTCGCGGAACACCGACGCGACCTCGTAGATGTCGGCGGTGGGGCCGACGACGTCGAAGTCGCGACGCATGTGCTGCGCCACGGTGCCGGGCGGCTCGTCTTCGTAGTGCGCGGCCGCCAGCGCCGTCAGCGCGTCGCGCTCGCTGAACACGCCGACCACGCGGCTGTCGACGACCACGGGAGCGCCGGAGAAGCCCCGCTGCACGAGTTCTCGCACGGCGTCGAGAACGGGCATGTCGGGGAAGAGGACGAAAACGGTCCGTTGCATGACGTGCCCCGCCGTGAGCACGGTACGGCTCGTGTCCATTCCCCTAGCCTACGCCGTCTTCACCGGCGCGGGCAGCCCCGCCGGTCAGGGCTGCGTGCCGAGTGCCGAACGGGCACGATCGACGGCGCGGCCCAATCGCTGCACGCAGGGGTCGCAGTTGCTGCCGCAGCACCAGCGCCACGTGCTGTCGTTGGCATCGAGGTGGCGGGCGACGAACGCGAGGTAGCTGCCGTCGAGCCCTTCGTCCTGCAGAGCGGCGGCGATCGCGGTCCTTGCCGAGGCGGGCAGGTCGGCGGGGTCCATTTGCACCGTTGTGGATACCGCAACTCCCCGCCGAGGCAAGCACTGGGGCCGTCCTCCGGTGGCTGCGGACCCGCGAGTCGCCGTTGCCAGCGGGGTATGGTCCCGACCCATGCACACCCTCGCCGGCGTGGTTCTCGGTCCGTTGTCGTGCGTGCTGGCCGCAGTCCTGCCAGCCCAGCAAGAGGCCAGGGCGCAGAACGGCCTGACGGTGGCGCAGGCGCTGGCCGTGCGCACCGTCACCAACCCGCGCCTCGGCGACGACTTCGTCGCCTTCACCCTGGTGGTGCCGCGGCCGCTCGCCGACGGCCCGGGCGGCGCCTACCAGCACCTCGGCGTGATCGACGAACTGAGCAAGCAGAACGGACGCGAAGTGCCGGCGGTGCGTTGGCTGGTTGCCGGCAAGGACAGCGCGCCTGCGATGCAGGTGCGGCCGAAGCACCGCGAGGTGTCGTTCCTGCGTGCGGTCGACGGCGGCATGCAACTGTTCGTGCAGTCGATCGACGGCGGCGAGGCGCGGCGGTGGGGGATGGCGTCGTCGATCAGCTCGTACCGCTGGCGGCCCGACGGCCTGGCGATCTCGTTCACTTCGCTCGACCCGCTGCCAGAGACGCGCGCGGCGGCGCAGGCGAGCGGCATCCGGCCCGTGATCGTCGACGAGGACTGGCGGCATCTGTCGCTGTGGCTCGCGATCGAAGACCTCGTCCCGACCCAACTCACGCGGGGCACCACGGTGTTCGAGCACGAATGGGCGCCCGACGGCAAGCGCATCGCGTGCGCGTGCGCGCCGCGCAACCTCGTCGACGACAGCTACATGTTCCAGCGGCTGCACGTGCTGGACGTCGACGCCGGCGCGCTGACGAGGCAGGGCGGGCTGACGAAGCTGGTCGACAACCCGGGCAAGCTCGGTGCGTTCGCCTGGTCGCCCGACGGCAGCAAGCTCGCCTACGTCACCGCGGCCGATCGCAACGACCCGCACGCCGGCATGCTCGCGTTCGTCGACGTCGCGACGGGGCAGAGCCGGCCGTGGCCCCGTTCGCGCACCAGCGGTGCGGGCATGCCCACGCACATGATCGTCGATCTGCAGTGGGTCGGCGACAGCCCGCACTGCATCGAGCACGTCGGCGTCACCAGCGCGGTGCGCACGGCCGGTGAGTTCGGGCCCCGGTCGTTTGGCGGCGACGCGAGGCGAAGTGGTGACCGGACCGGCCACGTCACGGCGTTCGCGGTGTCGTCGCGACATCTCGTGAAGGTCGTCGGCACGGCGACGCACCCGCCGGAACTGTTCCTCGAAGGGGCTGGCCGCCTGACGATCAGCAACCCGGAAGTCGCCGACGTGGCGCTGGGCGAGCAGACGATCGAAGTCGTGCGCGCGCGCGACGGCCTCGAGATCGAGGGCATCCTGATCAAGCCGGTCGGCTACACGCCCGGCACGAAGTACCCGTTCGTGATCGTCGCGCACGGCGGCCCCGAGGCGCACTTCAGCGACGGCTGGATCACCAACTACGCCGACTGGGGCCAACTGCTCGCCGCGCGCGGCTACGTGTCGTGGTACCCGAACTACCGCAGTTCGACCGGCTACGGCACCGCGTTCTGCAAGCACGACCACGGCGACCCGATGGGCAAGGAGTTCCTCGACCACCTCGACGCGATCGCGCACTTCGCCGCGCAGGGACTGATCGACAAGGAACGTGTCGGCATCGGCGGCGGCAGCTACGGCGGCTACACCGCGGCGTGGGCGGCGACGAAGCACAGCGCGCATTTCGCGGCCGCGGTCAGCTTCGTGCCGTTCGTCGACATCCGCACCAAGTGGCTGACGAGCGACATCCCGTGGGAGTTCTTCTACGTCCACTACCAGGAACAGTGGCCGTGGCAGCAGCCGGGCCTGATGGCGGACCGCAGTCCGCTGACGTGGGCCGCCGACTGCCGCACGCCGCTGCTGCTGCTCGGCGGCACCGCGGATCCACGCGTGCACCACAGCCAGCCGTTCCTGCTGTATCGGGCCGTGAAGTTCGCGACCGACACGCCGGTGCGCTACGTGCAGTATCCGGGCGAGGGCCACGGCAACCGCACCAACGTCTACCGCCTCGACTACACCCTGCGCACGCTGCAGTGGTTCGACTGGTACCTGCAGGGGGACGGCGAACGGCGTAAGAAGGCGATGCCGTCGTTCGATCTCGACTACGCGAAGTGAGTCCGAGCCCGAGCGCTTCTCAACGGCTGCCGACGGTCACGGTGCCCGCGTTGCCGACGACGAATCCGGTGGCGTTCGCGCCCGGGTCGCTGACGAGGGGCTGGGCCGCCACGGAGGTGCCGAGCAACGCCACTGCCGGCGGGATCGGCAGCACGACGTCGGCGATCCCGCCGAGCCCGGCCGCCGAACGCAGGTTCTCGCCGGCGACGAGCAGCGTGCAGCCCGGCATGCCGTAGGGACCCAGCGGTGCGGGCAGCGGAACCGCGCCCCATTGCGTCGTCGAGCCGAAGAACACGAACGCGGACTCGCCCGGCGGAACGGCGGTGACGCGCAGCACGAACGTGTCGCCGAGCCATGCGAGCGCGAACGGCGCCGGGGCCATCGTCGGCGTGCCGGCAGTGCCTGGACAGCCCGCGCCGAATCCGACCCAGGTCGCCGGCGAGGTCGGCCCGTACTCCCACGTGTCGTCCTTGGTGCCGGCGTTGATGCCGCTGAACAGCACCAGGCGATCGCGCCCGGCGTCGTAGGCGAGTCCGCCGTCCTGGCGCGGCACCGGGGTGAGGGAGGTCGGGCGTGCGGTCCAGTTCACGCCGTCCCACTCCCATGCCGACGTCGTGTTGCCGAACAGGACGATGCGGGCGCGGGCGCGGTCGTAGCTCATCATCGGCCAGCCCGCAGGCGGGCTGGTGGCGGGGAAACGCTGCACCCAGGTCGTGCCGTCGTACTCCCAGGTGTCGCCGAGGTTCAACCCGCCGAACAACACCACGCGCTGGCGCGCCTCGTCGTAGGCCATCGCCGGGTACTGGCGCGCCGACGGGCTGGTCGTGGGGAAGCGCTGCAGCCAGGCCGTTCCATCCCACTCGTAGGTGGAGTTCGAGTTGCCGCCGGTCCAGCCACCGAACAAGACGACCCGGTCACGACCGCGGTCGTAGGCGAGCCCGTGGCCGTAGCGGGCCGGCGGCGGACTCGCCGGCGTGCGTTGGAGCCAGGTCGTGCCGTTGAAGACCCACGTGTCGCCGAGGGTGCCGCCGCCGGGACCCTGCCCGCCGAACAGCACGATCTCGCCGCGCGAGGTGTGTTCGACCATGCGGGTGGTGAAGCGACCCGGCGGTGACGTCGCCGGCGCGAGCTGCGACCAACTCGCTCCGTCCCACTGCCAGGTGTCGGTGTAGAGCGCGCCGTTGCTGCCGCCGAACATCACGACGCGCTGGCTCGGCGTGAAGAACGCCAAGCCGTGACCGAATCGCGGCACGGGCTTCGGCACCGGCGGCGGCCCGAGGTTGGTCCAGGTGGTGCCGTCCCATTCCCATGTCTGCCGCACCGTGCCGCCGTGCCAGAGCACGATGCGGTTGCGGCCGCTGTCGTAGGCGAGCGGCGAGGCGAAGACGTTCGGCGGCGGATACTGCGGCGAGACGACGGCGGTCCACGTGGTGCCGTCCCACTCCCAGTGCGTCGCCGAGGCGTTCGCCCCGGTGGCGGCGTTCCAGACCAGCACGCGGTTTCGCTGCAGGTGCGTGGTCGCGGTCAGCGCGTGCGTCGGCGGCAGCGCCGGCGTGGGCATCGCGGTCCACTGCACGCCATCCCACTCCCATTGATCCAAGATCTGCGTGAGGAACACCCCGGTGTTGACCAAGCCGCCCAGCAGCAGCACGCGCTGCCGGACCGGATCGAACGCCATCGCGGGCGAGAAGCGGCCCGAGGGTGCGGTCGGCGACGCGACGTTCGTCCACGTCGTGCCGTTCCACTCCCAGGTGTCATTCAGCTGGGCCCACGGCGTGAGCGTCACCCCGCCGAACAGCACGGCGCGCGAACGTGCACGATCGTAGGCGACCCGGAAGCTCAGACGCGGGGGCGGCGACGTGGTCGGTTGGCGCTGCGTCCAGTTCGTGCCGTCGTACTCCCAGAGCTGCGATGGATCCGGGTCGCCGATCGCGAGCACGACCGCACGCGCCACGTCGTAGAGAAGCTGGAAGCGGGTGGCGGGAGGGGATTGCGCCGGGAACTGCTGCTGCCAGGCGACACCGTCCCATGCCCACGTATCGGTGTGCCAGCCACCGGTCCCGGTCGGTCCACCGAACAGGATCGTGCGGCCCATCTGCTCGTGGAACGCAAGCTGCCATTCGGTGCGTGGCGCGGGGCCGGGCGACAGCAGCGGGTGCTCGTGCCAGGCGACTTGCGCCGTTGCCGTGACGCAGGGGAGCAGGAGCAGGATGCTGCGCAGCCAGGGCAGTCGCGGTGGCATGAGGCGCGGATCATCGCCGCCGAGGCGAAGGTCGGCCACCCCCGGGCGCCTGGGCGCTCGGCGCGTGCTACTTGCCCGACTCGGCGGGCTTCGCCGCCGGCTTCGGCGTCAGCTCGGCGACCGCGTCCTTGCCGGCGAACACCGCCGCGACGAAGCGCAGCGAGTGCGCGACGTTGTCCTTCATCGCCGGACTGCCGAACGCATGCCCGCCGCCTTCGACCCGGCGGAACAGGTGCTTGTGCCCGTGCGTGGTCATCACCTTGCTGAGCTGCTCGTTCGGCGGGCAGAAGCCGTAGTCGTCGTCGGTGCCGGCGTCGAAGTAGATCTGCAGGCCCTCGAGCTCCTCGGGCTTCTTCGCCGCGACGAGCGCGAGCGGCATGTGCTGCGCCCACTTCGCCGGGTCGATCGGATCGCCGAGTTGCTCGGCGAGGCCGCCGCGCACGAAGCGCTGCACGACCTGTTCGTTCATGCCGCCGACCTCGTTCGGATCCGCGGGCAGGATCGCGGCGGAGTGCGCGGCGACTGCCGCGAAGAACTCCGGATGGCGCAGCGCGATCTTCAGGGCGCCAAAGCCGCCGGCGCTGAGCCCGATCACGGCGCGGCCCTTGCGGTCGCTCGCGAGGCGGTACTTCTCCTGCAGGAACTTCGGCAGGTCGCCGACCAGCAGGTCCTCGGTGTCGCACGCCGCCTCGCCGTTCATGTAGACGGAACGGCCGCGGCGTCCGGGCGCGCGGTAGACGACGAACGCGAGCTCCGGGATCGCCTTCTCCTCGCGCAGCCGGTCGAGCACCGCCGGGCCGCCGCCGTTCTGGAACTCGTTGCTGCCGCCGAAGCCCGACAGCCACAGCACCCACGGCCAGGTCTTGTCCTTGTTCGCCTCGTCGCCGTGGCCCTTGGGCAGCCAGATCGTGTAGCGCGCCTCGCCGTCGCGCACCGACTTGCTCGGCACCACGCCGTCCTCGACGGAGAAGTGCTGCAGCGGCGCGGCCGCCGGGCGGTCCTGTGCTGGCAGTGCGGCCGCGGCGGCGATCGAGAACGAAACGAGCAGGGGGAGTCGGCGCATCGGTGGGGACCTCAGGACAACGGCGGCAGCTGGCCGGCGCGCACGTAGGCCTGTTCGTAGAGGAACAGGCCGCCAGCGCCGAGCAGCGCACAGAGGACCAGCGGTGCCGGATGGGTGGCGCCGCCGAGCACGAGCAGCATCGCCAACAGCGCGGCGATCGTCGACGTCGCCATGCCGAGGTGGAACGCCGACCAGCGGCTGCCGCGCCACGCCGGCACGGTCGGCAGCAGAGCCGCGGCCATGCGGGCGTTGTGCGAGGCGTGCGGCAGCAGCCGTTCGGCGAGCCCGAAGCCGTGGTGCAGCAGCGCCAGCACGAAGCCGGCGACCGCGAGCTTCTGGTCGGGTACGAACGGCAGCAGCAACGCGCTGCCGAGCAGCAGTGCCTGCACGAGCAGGTGCGGCAGCAGCGCGCGCGTGTTCTGCCAGAGGTCGCGCCCCTCACACTGCGCGAACAGGAACGCCGTGTAGGCCGCGGCCAGCGAACCGGTCACGAGGTTGGTCCACCGCAGGCCGTCGGCGAGTTCGTCGAAGCCGAGGAGCCGGGCGACCACGATCGCCGACGTCAGCGCGCCGAACGCCATCAGCACCCAAGCGCCCTTGACCAGCCAGCTGCGTGTGTTCGGGCGCAGCACGATCGACAGGAACTGCTTGGGGCGCTTCAGGTCGGCGACCAGCAGCACGTTCGTCACGGCGAGGAAGAGCAGCGCTGCGATCTCCGGCAACCAGGCGCGGGCCAGCGGCGAGCTGCTCGGCATGAACAGGACGAACGGCGCCCACAACGCGGCACCGGCGGCGATGCCCTTGGTGACGAGGTAGGCGGAGACCTTCCAGCCCCAGTGCACCTTGTGATCGACGTCGAGCGCCACGCGGGCGTCGCTCCGCTGCAACACGGCCTGGTCGGCGGCCGGCAACGGGGGCTTCGGCAGCCGGCGATCGCTCCACAGGTAGGTGTCCTCTTCGCGCGCCGTGCCCGGCTCGAGCGAGGCGGGGTGGGCGCCGAGGTAGAACACGTTCGGGCCGGTGCCTTGCTCGGTGCGGCGAGCGGTCGCACCCGGCACCTCGCGCAGCAGGCGCGAGGCGGGGCTCTGTGGATCGTGCAGGTCGCCGCTGATGATCGCGGTCTCGGGGCAGACGACTTCGCACGCGGGCTTCAGGCCCTGCTCGACGCGGTGGGCGCAGAAGTGGCACTTCTCGGCGCCGCCGGTGTCCTCGTTCAGGTAGAGCGCGTCGTAGGGGCACGCCTGCATGCAGGCCTTGCAGCCGATGCAGATGTCCTTGTCGAGGTCGACGATCCCGTCCGGGCGCTTTTCGAGCGCCGTGACGGGACAGATCGTGACACAGGGCGCCGACGTGCACTGGTTGCACCGCAGCACCGCGAAGTGCCGGCGCACCGCCGGGAAGCTGCCCACTTCCGTGTACTTGACCCAGGTCCGGAAGTCGCCGAGCGGAACCTCGTTCTCCGACTTGCAGGCCACGGTGCAGGCGTGGCAACCGATGCAGCGACGCTGGTCGAGGACGAATCCGTATTGCATGGCGGCCGGCGGCGGGGCGCACCATAGCGGCCGACCTTCGCCGCGCTACCGTGCCCTGACCCGAGGCAAGGGGGGGGGCGCCGCCCCGCGGCGGCAGGAAAACCGGCCAGCCCTTGCGTCCGCCGGGGCGGAACTGCATCGTTCTGCCGTTCGCGACCTCGTCGGGCTCGTCTTGGTTGGTCTGCTTCGCTTGCCGATCGATCCGGGAACCCTGGTAGGACTCGCTTTCCCGTTCGTTTCTGGCAGTGCGGGGCTTCGCCCCTCGACCTGTGCTGCTCCGTGTCCGCCAAGGGGTGAAGTGATCGTTCGATGGGTACGAGACTGTACGTTGGCAACCTTTCCTTCCAGACCACCGAAGACTCGCTGCGCGCAGCGTTCGGTGGTGACGGCCGCCAGGTGACGGAGGTCAAGATCATGCTCGACCGCGACACCGGCCGTTCGCGTGGCTTCGCCTTCGTCGAGATGGCGACCGACCAGGACGCGCAGGGCGCGATCCAGGCGATGAACGGCGCTGACCTCGATGGTCGCCCGCTCAAGGTGAACGAGGCCCAGCCCCGCCAGGATGGCGGTGGCCGTGGTGGCTTCGGTGGTGGTGGTGGCGGTGGCCGCGGTGGCTACGGCGGCGGTGGTGGTGGTCGCGGCGGCTACGGCGGCGGCGGCGGTGGTCGCGGTGGCTACGGTGGCGGCGGCGGCGGTGGTCGCGGCGGCTACGGTGGCGGTGGCGGCGGTGGCGGCCGTGGTGGTTACGGCGGCCGTCGTGGCGGCCGTGACGACGGCGGCGGCGGCGGTGGCGGCGGCGACGAGTGGTAATGCACTCGTCGGTTCGCTGAACCGACGCGCACTGCGCATGCAACCTGCCTGATCCTGCGAGGGGTCGGGCACTTTGCTGTACGGCCTCATGCGCCGTACGGCGGGAACTCGTGGAAGTCGTGGCCCGGCACGGCGGCGCGCGTCGCCCGATGCGCGCACAGGATCCGCTGCGTCCGCGGTGCGGCGGCTACTGGCGCGGCAGCGCCCAGGTCTCGGCCAGCAGCGGCATGTGGAGGCCGGCGGCGAGCAGGTAGAAGAACACGAGGATGCCGACGCCGATCGCCACGCCGAAGCCGGCGGGGACCAGTTCCTTGGGATCGATCAGGGGCTTGCTGTCGCTCATGGGACGGCGCGCAGCGTAGCGTCGGCGGCGAAGCGTGCGAGGGTGCGCCGGCTCATTTCGGCTGCCAGCCGAGCATCGCGTCGAGCGTGCCCTTGCTGACGGCGTGGTACCGCGGCCGCGCCCTCGTGTAGATCGCCAGCGCGCGCTCCTTGCCGCCGGGCGAAGCGAGCAGCGCCTGGTAGAGCGGGCGCAGGAACTTGCGCCGCCCGACCGTCATCAAGAACAGGTCGAGCCGGCGATCGACAGCGCGGTAGTCGTTCTGGATCGCCAGCACGAGCCACGCGCACAGCACCTCGCTGTTGCCGCTGCGCGTGAACGCGAAGGCCTCGTCGAGTTCGGCGAGTCGCGCCGCACTCGTCTTGCCGAGGCCGGCGAGGAAGCGCAGCCACTGCTGGGTGACCCAGCGCTCGGTCGCGAGCTCGCGGACCGGCGTGCCGCCGGCGAACAGCGCGAGCTGTGCGTCGACGGCCTCGAACATCTCGCTGCTCGGCACGGGAGCATCGGCGGGCACGCCCGGGTCCTCGACCCACGCCGCGACGTCGATCTGCTTCGCCTTCTCGGGTTCGGTCGCGAGCAGCTCCCGTTCGAGGAACTGCAGGAACGTCCCGGTGGTCACGCTCTGGAACGCGTGGGCGTCGAACCACTGCCGCAGGAAGGCGCCGACGCGTGGTCGGCCGAACACCTCCTCGAGCCGCCGCAGGAACGCGGCGCCCTTCTGGTAGGGCACCACGGTCACGGCGTCGTCGGGATTGCGGCCGCGCAGGTCGACGTGCAGGCGCTGGTCGGCGATCGACAAGTCTCGCAGCTCGGTCGCCAGTTCCTGCATGCCGAGCGCCTGCTCCATCGCCGCGCGGTCGCTGCCGAACACGCGCTCCATGATGCGGCCCTCGAGGTAGACGGTGAATCCCTCGTTGAGCCAGAAGTCGCGCCAGGTGGCGTTGCCGACCAGGTTGCCCGACCACCCGTGCGCGAGTTCGTGGGCGATCAGCGACACCAGCGAACGGTCGCCGGCGAGGATCGTCGGCGTCGCGAAGGTCAGGCACGGGTTCTCCATGCCGCCGAACGGGAAGCTCGGCGGCAACACCAGCACGTCGTAGCGGCCCCAGCGGTACGGCCCGAACAACCGTTCGCACGCGCTGACCATCGCCTCGGTGTCGGCGAGTTCCTGCGCGGCGAGTTCGATCACGCCCGGCTCGGACCACACGGCGCAGCGGTGGCTGAGGTCGCGCGACACGAGGTCGCCGCACGCCAGCGCGATCAGGTAGCTCGGCACCGGATGCGCCATCGCGAAGGTGGCGACCTCGCCGTCGCTGCCGCGCTCGGACGCGCTCATCACCGGCACCAGCCCCGCGGGGGCCTTGATGCGCGCGTTCCAGGTCAGGCGCACGGCCGGCGTGTCCTGCAGCGGGATCCACGAACGCGTCAGGATCGCCTGGCCCTGCGTGAACAGGAACGGCTGCTTGCCGCCCTGCGTCTGTTCCGGCGTCAACCACTGCATCGCCTCGGCATCCGGCGCGGTCTCGTAGTGCACGCGCACGCGCTCGGTCGCCGGCAGCAGTTGGATGGTCAACGGCTTGCCGAGCACGGGGTCGGCGCGGTCAGGCTGCTCCCACGACAGCGGCATGCCGTCCTGGTCGGTGATCCCGTGGATCACGATGCCGTCGGTGTCGAGCACCAGCGGAGCCGCGGGATCGCGGCGCAGCAGATGGTGGGTGACCGAGCCGCGCGCGACGTGCTTGTCGAAGTCGAGCGCGAGGTCGAGGTCGAGGTGGACCGTTCGCACCCGCCAGGGTTCGGCGTGGCTGTGGAGGTCGCGTTCGACCGGTGGTCGGATCACGGGCGCGGTGGCACAGCCGGCGAGGAGGCAGAGCAGCAGCGGGCGCATGGGGGGGCGTTGTAGCCGCCGCAACGGGCCACCGCACGCGCGGCGCGGTAGCAGCGGCGCCCGGACGCGGCAAACCGCGGGTCGGCATCGAGGGGAAGCCCCGAGGGTGGCGTTACCATCCCAGCCCGTGTCCCAGACCTCCGAGCACGTCGAACTCGCCTTGGCTGGGGATGCCGCCGCGCTCGAACTGCTGCTGCGCGAAGCGACGCCGTCCCTGCGCGCCGGACTCACGATCGACGCGCGCTTCCGCCGCAGCCTCGACATCGACGACGTGCTGCAGGTGACGTTCCTCGAGGCGTACCTGCGCATCCGCAGTCTCGAGCAGCGAACGCTCGCGGGGTTCCGGGCGTGGCTCTCGCGCATCGCCGAACACAACCTCGCCGACGCCGTGCGTTCGCTCCAGCGCGGCAAACGTCCCGACGCGCGCCATCGCGTGACGCATGGAGGGAACGGGGAGTCGGCGCGCACGCTGCTGCTCGCGGTCGCCGACGCGGCGACGACGGCGGGGGCCGCGGCGGACCGTGCCGAGGAGATCGCGCGGCTGCACCGCGCCATCGCCGAGTTGCCGGCGAGCTACCGTGCGGTGATCGAGCAGGTCGACCTCGCCGAACGACCGGTTGCGGAGGTGGCGGCAGGACTGCAGCGCAGCGAAGGGGCCGTGCACATGCTGCGGGCGCGCGCGCGGGCCCGGCTGCAGGAGTTGCTGCGCCGCTGATCGGGCGTTGGGCTCCGCGGCGGCGGAGGACGTGTGCCTTCCGCAGCGCTTGGACTTCCGCGCGCTCGGCGTCGGGCAGCGTCGCGCTGCATGGAAGACGTCGGCGGCGCTGCGACTCATCCCTTGCCGCGGGGATCGGCCGGCGCGGGAACCGCCGCCCGAGCAGCTTCGAGCTTGCTGCGCCATGCCGCGGCCTCGGCTTCGTTGCCCTGGGCCGCGTACACCTTGACCAGGCGCTCGAGTGCTTCGGGGATGCGCACCCTGCCATTCGGCGGGATCGCAGCCTCGCGCTCCTGCATGCCTTGGTAGCCCGCGAGCAACAGCGGCTCGGCCAGCGCGAACTTCTTCTGGCCCAGCAGCGCGCCGCCGAGCATCGACTTCGTGTTGAACGTGCGCCAATCGTGGGGCGCGGTCTTCTCGCGGATCGCCAGGCACTCGCGCAGCAGCGGTTCGGCCTCGTCCCACGCCTGGAGCGTGAGCAGGGTCACGCTGATCGTGGCGAGCTGCCCGGCGAGTTCGGGGCTGTCCTTGGGGAGCGTGGCGCGCGCATCCGCGACCAACTCTCGCGCCAGCGTCGTCGCTCTGGCGACCGTTTCCGGCTTGGCCGCATCGGCCGCTTTGACGTAGGCGTCGAACAGCTGCGGGACAAGCCAGGCCATCGTTGGGTCCCGCCTGGTTGCCCGATACGCCTCTTCGAGCAACGGGATCGCTTCGCTGAGTCGGCCCGCATCCTTGTAGTTCACGCCCAGGTTCGCCACGGTCAGGAGCGTCGACGGGTGCTGCCGCCCGACGGCCGTCTCCAGCAACACGAGGGCCTCCTCGAACATCGGGATCGACTGATCGAGTTTGCCCTGCCGCCAGTAGAGCGCCGCGAGGTTGTTCAAGCTCTCGGGGATCTGCGGGTGCCCGGCGGGGAGGGCTGCGCGGTTGATCTGCAGCGCTTCGCGGTAGAGCAGCTCGGCCTCGGCGAGCTTGTTCTGGGCCCGCAGGAGCCCCGCGAGGTTGTTCAGGCCGGAGGCGATGTTCGGGTGCCCGGCGGGGAGGGCCGCTCGCCAGGTCTGCAGCGCTTCGCGGTAGAGCGGCTCGGCCTCGGCGGGCTTGTTCTGGGCCTGCAGGAGCCCCGCGAGGTTGTTCAGGCTCTCGGCGATCTGCGGGTGCCCGGCGGGGAGGGCCGCGCGGTTGATCTGCAGCGCTTCGCGGTGGAGCGGCTCGGCCTCGGCGAGCTTGTTCCGGGCCTGCAGGAGCAACGCGAGGTTGCTCAGGCCCAGGGTGATGCCCGGGTGCCCGGCGGGGAGGGCCGCGCGGTTGATCTGCAGCGCTTCGCGGTAGAGCGGCTCGGCCTCGGCGAGCTTGTTCTGGTCCTCCAGGAGCGAAGCGAGGTTGTTCAGGCTCAGGGCGAGGTCCGGGTGCCCGGCGGGGAAGGCCGCGCGGTAGATCTCCAGCGCTTCGCGGTAGAGCGGCTCGGCCTCGGCCAGCTTGTTCTGGGTATGCAGAAGCGACGCGAGGCTGGCCAGGCCCTTGGGGATGTGCGGGTGCCCGGCAGGGAGGGCCGCGCGCGCGATGTCCAGCGCTTCGCGGGAGAGCAGCTCGGCTTCGGCGAGTTTGTTCTGGGCCTGCAGCAACACCGCGAGGTGGTTCAGACCTACGGCGATGTTCGGATGCCCGGTGGGGAGGGACGAGCGGCGGAGCGCCAGCGACTTCCGCAGGTTCGGCTCCGCTTCGGCGTAGCGGCCCAGCCCCAGCAGCGTTCGGCCGATCGTGCCGCGCACGTCGGCTTCCACCATGGGCTGGTCCTCGAGGTTGCCCTCGTCCAGCACCTTCACCGCCGCCGTCATCGCCTGCACCACCGTCACGGCGTCCTTCAGCGGCTCCTTCGTCACCGGGTCCACGGGCAGCTGGCTCGGATCGACCGCCGCGAGCATGTCCGTCTGGAACTTCGCCACCGCCTCGGCGATCGCTGCCTGCTTCTTGGCTTCGGCTTCCTGCTTCCGTGCTTCCTCCGCGTGCTTCTTCGCTTCGGCTTCCTGCGCCTCCGCGATGCTCTGTTGCTTCTGTGCCTCGGTGCGCGCGAGGTCGGCGATCTTGCGCTGCTCCGCTTCGGCGTCCTTCGCGAGCACGGCCGCATCGCGCTGCTCGCTCGCTTCCTTGGCCTGCCACGCGAACGCAACGACACCGAGCAGCAGCGCCACCACCACGGCGCCGCCCGCGAGCACCTGCACGCGATTGCGCTTCACGAACTTCCGCATGCGGTAGCTCGCACTCGGCGCGCCCGCGGTCACCGGTTCGTCGTTGAGGTGACGTCGGATGTCCGCCGCGAGCCCGTTCGCGGTCTCGTAGCGGCGCGAACGGTCCTTCTCGAGGCACTTCATCACGATCCAGTCGACGTCGCCGCGCAGCAGCGTGCCGAGCTTCTTCACGTCGACGCGGCGCTGCAGGGCGGTGCGCGTGCCGGTGTCGCCGAGGGTGGAGATGCGCGTGCTCGGCTTGTGCGGCTCGTCCTCGCGGATCGTGCGCATCATCTCGGCGTAGCCCTTCGCCAGCAGGTCCTTCATGTCGAAGGGCGTCGTGCCGGTCAGCAGTTCGTAGAGCAGCACGCCGAGGCTGTAGATGTCGCTGCGCGTGTCGATGTCCAACCCCGACATCTCCGCCTGCTCGGGCGACATGTAGGCCGGCGTGCCGATCATCTGCCGGTGCTCGGTGAACAGCGTCTTGGAGGTGAGCTCGCTGTTGGTCGCCTTGGCGATGCCGAAGTCGATCACCTTCGTCACCGGCACGCCGTCGTGCATCGTCACCAGCACGTTCGTCGGCTTGATGTCGCGGTGGATGATGCCCTTCTGGTGCGCGTGCTGGATCGCGTGGCAGACCGATGTGAACAGTTCGAGGCGCGCCTTGGTGTCGACCTTCTCGTGGTCGCAGTACTCGAGGATCGGGATGCCCTTGATGTACTCCATCACGAAGTACGGCCGTCCCGTCGACGTCGCGCCCGCATCGAGGACCTTGGCAATGTGCGGGTGGTCCATCATCGCCAGCGCCTGGCGCTCGGCTTCGAAGCGGGCGACCACCTGCTTCGTGTCCATGCCGAGCTTGATGATCTTGAGTGCGACGCGGCGCTTGACCGGCTCCTTCTGCTCGGCCATCCAGACCGTGCCCATGCCGCCTTCGCCGAGTTCTTCGAGCAGCTTGTAGCGATCGATCAGGTCGCCGGGCCGCTCGCCGGGGGCCTTGGTGTCCGCTGGCCGCACGCCCTGCGACATGACTTCGTCGCGGGCGGCGCGGATCGGGTCGGGGGGCACGGTGTCGTCGGGCCTGTCGGCGGCGTTGCGGGTCATCACCTGCCTCCGCTGCCGGTTGGTGCAGCCACCGCCGCTCGCGCGGTTTCGAGCTTGCTGCGCCATGTCGCGGCCTCGGCCTCGTTGCCTTGGGCCTCGTACACCTTCACCAGGCGCTCGAGGGCTTCGGGGATGCGCACCCTGCCCGACGGCGGGATCGCAGCCTCGCGTTCCTTCATCCCTTGGTAGCCCGCGAGCAAGAGCGGCTCGGCCTGCGCGAGTTTCTTCTGGCCCAGCAGCGCGCCGCCAAGCATCGACCTCGTGTTGAACGTACGCCAGTCGTCGGGATGGATCTTCTCACGGATCGTCAGGCACTCGCGCAAGAGCGACTCGGCCTCGTCCAACGCCTCGAGAGTGAGCAGCGACAGTCCGAAGTAGCCGAGCAGCCCGGCCCGTTCGGGACTGTCCTCCGGCAACGCGGAGCGACGTGACTCGAACCACTCCCGAATGGAGGACACTGCCTGGTCGCGCTTCCCCTGTTGCGCGTAGAGATCGACAAGCCAGCACTCCGACGCGAGCAGCGACACGTCTGTTGCGGGCAGCGCCGCGCGTCCGATCTCGACCGCCTCGCGCATGATGGGCTCGGCCTCGGCTAGCCTGTTCTGGACTTGGAGGAGCCCGGCGAGACCGCTCAGGTAATAGGCGATGTGCGGATGTCCGACGCGCAGGGCGGCGCGCCCGACCTCGAGTGCCTCGCGCAAGCAAGACTCGGCGTCGGCGGGCTTTCCTCGACCTCGAAGGAGCAACCCGAGGTTGTACAGGCTCTGGGCGATCTCCGGATGCCCGGCGGTCAACGCTCTGCGGCGGATCTCCAACGCCTCGCGCATGAGCGGCTCGGCCTCCGCGAGCTTGTTCTCTGCCTCGAGGAGCTTCGCGAGGTTGTTCAAGGCCGACGCGATGTTCGGGTGTCCAGCGGGATGGGCTGCGCGAAGGATCGTCACGGCTTCCCGCAAGAGCGGCTCGGCCTCCGCGAGCTTGTCCTGGTCCTGCAGCAGCGACGCGAGATTGACCAGGCCGATGGCGATGTGCGGGTGCCCGGCGGGCAAGGCCGCGCGTTTGATCTGCAGCGCTTCGCGGTAGAGCGGCTCGGCCTCGGCGAGGTTGTTCCGCGCCTGCAGGAGCCCCGCGAGGTGGTTCAGGCCCTGGGCGATGCCCGGGTGCCCGGCGGGGAGGGACGCGCGGTCGATCTCCAGGGTTTCGCGGATGAGCGGCTCGGCCTCGGCGAGTCGATTCTCGTCCAGCAGGAGCTGCGCGAGGTGGTTCAGGCTCAGGGCGATGTCAGGGTGCCCGGCGGGAAGGACTGCGCGTCGGAGCTCCAGCGACTTCCGTAGGTTCGGCTCGGCGTCGGCGTAGCGGGCCAGACTCCGCAACGTGGTGCCAATCGTGTTGCGCACGTTGGCCTCCACCAGCGGCTGGTCCTCGAGGTTGCCCCCGTCCAGCACCTTCACCGCCGCCGTCATCGCCTGCAGCACCGTCACGGCGTCCTTCAGCGGCTCCTTCGTCACCGGGTCCACGGGCAGCTGGCTCGGATCGACCGCCGCGAGCATGTCGGTCTGGAACTTCGCCACCGCCTCGGCGATCGCTGCCTGCTTCTTGGCTTCGGCCTCCTGCTTCCGTGCTTCCTCAGCCTGCTTCTTCGCCTCGGCTTCCTGAGCCTCCGCGATGCCCTGCTGCTTCACTGCCTCGGCGCGCGCGAGGTCGGCGATCCTGCGCTGCTCAGCTTCGGCGTCCTTCGCGAGCACGGCCGCATCGCGCTGCTCGCTCGCTTCTTTGGCCTGCCACGCGAACGCGACGACACCGAGCAGCAGAGCCACCACCACGGCGCCGCCCGCGAGCACCTGCACGCGATTGCGCTTCACGAACTTCCGCATGCGGTAGCTCGCACTCGGCGCGCCCGCGGTCACCGGTTCGTCGTTGAGGTGACGTCGGATGTCCGCCGCGAGCCCGTTCGCGGTCTCGTAGCGGCGCGAACGGTCCTTCTCGAGGCACTTCATCACGATCCAGTCGACGTCGCCGCGCAGCAGCGTGCCGAGCTTCTTCACGTCGACGCGGCGCTGCAGGGCGGTGCGCGTGCCGGTGTCGCCGAGGGTGGAGATGCGCGTGCTCGGCTTGTGCGGCTCGTCCTCGCGGATCGTGCGCATCATCTCGGCGTAGCCCTTCGCCAGCAGGTCCTTCATGTCGAAGGGCGTCGTGCCGGTCAGCAGTTCGTAGAGCAGCACGCCGAGGCTGTAGATGTCGCTGCGCGTGTCGATGTCCAACCCCGACATCTCCGCCTGCTCGGGCGACATGTAGGCCGGCGTGCCGATCATCTGCCGGTGCTCGGTGAACAGCGTCTTGGAGGTGAGCTCGCTGTTGGTCGCCTTGGCGATGCCGAAGTCGATCACCTTCGTCACCGGCACGCCGTCGTGCATCGTCACCAGCACGTTCGTCGGCTTGATGTCGCGGTGGATGATGCCCTTCTGGTGCGCGTGCTGGATCGCGTGGCAGACCGATGTGAACAGTTCGAGGCGCGCCTTGGTGTCGACCTTCTCGTGGTCGCAGTACTCGAGGATCGGGATGCCCTTGATGTACTCCATCACGAAGTACGGCCGTCCCGTCGACGTCGCGCCCGCATCGAGGACCTTGGCAATGTGCGGGTGGTCCATCATCGCCAGCGCCTGGCGCTCGGCTTCGAAGCGGGCGACCACCTGCTTCGTGTCCATGCCGAGCTTGATGATCTTGAGTGCGACGCGGCGCTTGACCGGCTCCTTCTGCTCGGCCATCCAGACCGTGCCCATGCCGCCTTCGCCGAGTTCTTCGAGCAGCTTGTAGCGATCGATCAGGTCGCCGGGCCGCTCCCCGGGGGCCTTTGCATCGGCCGGGCGCACCGAGGGATCGGCGAACTCGGCTCGCGCCGCACGGATCGGGTCGGGTGGAATGGTGTCGTCGGGCATGGGAACGCGCACCCTGTCAGGCTCCGGAACGGGCGCCGACTCACGCCGATTCTGCATCTTCCCCGCGCAATCACCTACAGCGGGAGCGCCACCGACCTGGCGCCAACGGCTCGCGAGACATGGAGGCAGAGGCCACGGGGCGCGGTGGCGGGCCAGCACGTGTCTCAGGACTCGCCGGAGGGCCGGAAGCGACGCCCTCAAGAAGCATGCATGCACGATCGTGCATGCAGACCTTGACCAACCGCCGAACTTCAGCCGATCATCACGACCGATGCACGAACGTTCATTCCCAGAACTCGCCCGCGCCGTGCGGGCCCGGCGCGAGGCCTTGACCCTCAAGCAGGTCGAACTCGCTGAGTTGGCGCGGTGCTCGGCGCGGTTCGTCCACATGATCGAAGCCGGCAAGGCAACGGCCCGCCTCGACAAGCTCCTCGACGTGCTGACGGTGCTCGGGCTCGGGTTGCACCTCGGGCGGGGAGCGCCGCTCACCGTGGCGACCGACCTGCTCGGGTCGAACGCATGAGGATCGACGACTTCAAACGCGTCGAGGCGGCCGCGGTCTGGTCGGCAGGTCGGAGGTGCGCGAGCTTGCGGCGCGACCGGGGCGGCATCACGTTCGCCTACGACCCGGACTACCGTGGCCCTGCGGTCGCGACCACGCTGCCCGTCGAGGGCATTGACGTGCACGTCGCGGGTGGGGCCGTTCCCCCGTTCTTTGCGGGCCTGCTGCCCGAGGGGCGCCGGCTCGCGGCGATCCGGCGCGCGGCGAAGACCTCCGCCGACGACGACCTCACGCTGCTGCTCGCTGTCGGAGCCGACACGATCGGCAACACGCAAGTCGTTCCCGAGGGGGAAGAGCCAAGGACGCCTGATCCAGGCCTGGCGCGACCACTCGTGGAACTCGACTTCGCCGAGCTGTTCGCCAGCGTGCTCACGCCGGACTCGCGCGACCGCGCCGCGATCCCCGGTGTCCAGGACAAGGTCTCCGGCCACATGATCGCGCTACCGGTGGCGATGGCGGACGCTGCCTGGATCCTCAAGCTGGACCCGCCGGAGTTCCCACACCTCGTGGCGAACGAAGCGTTCTTCCTCGCCGCCGCCCGTCGCTCCGGCTTGCGCGTCGCCGACTCCGAACTCGTACACGACCGCACGGGCCGCCCCGGCCTGCTGGTGCGACGGTTCGATCGGGTGCTCCGCGGCGGCAAGCGGACGGCCCTTCCGCAGGAGGATGCATGCCAGGTCCTCGGTCGCTATCCCGCCGACAAGTACCGCATCACCTCCGAAGAGATCGTGCGCGGCCTCGCCGGAGTCACGGGTGCGCCGATCGTCGCGGCGCGCGAACTGGTGCGGCAGCTGGCGTTCGCCTATCTCACCGGCAACGGCGACGCGCACGGCAAGAACTTCTCGGTGCTGCACGACCGTGGGGAATGGCACGTGGCACCGGCCTACGACCTGCCGAGTACCCATCCTTACGGGGACGCGACGATGGCTCTGTCGATTGGCGGCCGTTCGCGCGAGGACTTGGGGCGGGCCGATTTCGTGAAGCTCGGTGCGGTGGCCGGCGTGGCGAAGGCGGCCGTGGAGCGCGTGCTCGACGATCTGCTCGCCGCCATGCCGGCCTGGCTCGACCGGCTCGGCGAGTTGCCGTTCGATGCGCGCGTCCTCCACAAGCTCGGGCAGTCGTGCAAGTACCGCGCTGGTCGGCTGCGCGGCCGACGAGGCTGAGAATCGCGCCTCGGCAGCGTCGTCGAACGTGCCGTGCGTGCGCAGCGGCGCCGCCGCGAGGAGGACGCCCGCTTGCTGCCCGCGCGCGGCGTCGCAATGATCCTCGCCCCCGCAGTCCCACCGGCTGCCGTCTGCCACCATGACCACTGCCGAGAAGATCCACCTCACCCTCCCCGACGGCTCCGTGCGCGACTACGCCGCGGGCACGACGGGCATGCAGGTCGCCGAGTCGATCGGCAAGGGCCTCGCGAAGGCGGCGGTCGGCATCGAACTCGACGGCGCCGTGCAGAGCCTGCAGCTGCCGATCGCGCGCTCGGCGAAGATGAAGATCTACACGCGCGACACCAAGGAAGGGCTCGAAGTGCTGCGCCACTCCGCCGCGCACGTGCTCGCCGACGCCGTGAAGCGCATCCGCCCGCGCGCGAAGCTGTGGAAGGGCCCGCCGGTCGACGACCCGCGCTACGGCTTCTACTACGACATCGACTTCGGCAACGAGCCGATCACCCAGGACGACCTGCCGAAGCTCGAAGCCCTGATGCACGAGATCGTGCAGAGCGACGTGCCGTTCGTGTTCGAGTCGATGGCGCACGACGCCGCGCGCGCACTGATGGTGAAGGAGGCCGAGGACTACAAGGTCGCGACCATCGACAAGCTGCCGGCCGCCGAGCCGATCACGTTCTACCGTTCGGGTGCGTTCGTCGACATGTGCCGCGGCCCGCACGTGCCGAGCACCGGCAAGATCGGCCAGGGCATCGCCGTGCTCGCGCTGGCAGGCGCGTACTTCGGCAACGACGCCGACAACAAGATGCTGACCCGCATCTACGGCCACGCGTTCCCCGACAAGAAGGCGATGGATGCGCATCGCCACAACCTCGAGGAGGCCGGCAAGCGCGACCATCGGCGGCTCGGCATCGACCTCGACCTGTTCTCGACGATGGGGGACCTGGGTGCGGGCCTGATCCTCTGGCATCCGAAGGGCGGCTTCGTGCGCCACAAGATGGAGGAGTTCTGGCGCCAGGAGCACCTGAAGGGCGGCTACGACATCGTCTACTCGCCGCACATCGCCAAGGCCGACCTGTGGCAGACCTCGGGCCACCTCGACTTCTACAAGGACTCGATGTACTCGGGCATCGACATCGACGGCGCCGAGTACCGGCTCAAGCCGATGAACTGCCCGTTCCACGTGCAGATCTTCAAGAGCCGGCGCCGCAGCTACCGCGAGCTGCCGTTCCGCTGGGCGGAACTCGGCACCGTCTATCGCTACGAGAACCAGGGCTCGCTGCACGGGCTGCTGCGCGTGCGCGGCTTCACGCAGGACGACGCCCACCTGTTCCTGCGCGAGGACCAGGTCGAAGCCGAGATCACGCGCTGCTTGCACTTCGTGATCGACATGCTGAAGGCGTTCGGCTTCCGCGAGTACGCGATGAACCTCAGCACCCGGCCGGCGAAGAGCGTCGGCAGCGACGAGAGCTGGGCGAAGGCGACCGCGGCGCTGAAGAAGGCGCTCGAGTCGGTCGGCCTGCCGTTCCAGATCGACGAAGGCGGTGGCGCGTTCTACGGCCCGAAGATCGACGTCAAGATCAAGGACATGCTCGGCCGCACCTGGCAGTGCAGCACCATCCAGTGCGACTTCAACCTGCCGGAGCGCTTCGACATGACCTACATCGACGCGACGGGCAACAAGACCCGGCCGGTGATGGTGCATCGGGCGCTGCTCGGCTCGCTCGAACGCTTCTTCGGCGTGCTGGTCGAACACCACGCCGGTGCGTTCCCGGTCTGGCTGGCGCCGGTGCAGGCGGTGCTGCTGACGGTCGGTGAACGGCACGCCGAGGCGGCGCATCGCCTGCAGCAGGACCTGCGCGCGCGCGGGCTGCGCGTCGAGGTCGACGACAGCGGCGAGAAGATCGGCCAGAAGGTGCGGGTGCACCTGTTCCAGGAGAAGGTGCCCTACGTGGCGGTGATCGGCGACCAGGAACTCGCCGGGGGCACGGTCACGGTTCGGGCTCGCGGCGAGGGCGATCTGGGGGCCATGGCAATGGCCGCGTTCGGCGAGATGCTCGAGCGCCGCGACCACGATCGCACCTGAGGGGTCCCGGCGATTGCCGAGATTCCCCGGCCAGGCGCCTGCACGCCGGCGTAGGGCAGCGCGTGGCATGCGGCTGGTCAGCATGTTCCGCGGGCGCCGTGATACGCAGCTTGTGACTGTGGTGAGGAGCGGCTGCGACGGCGTCCGCGACTTTCGCTGGCCGGCAGGCGTCGCACCGCGGCACGCAGGTGCCGTTCCCGTCGGGTCTGCCGTTGCAGCGACTCCAGGTGGCACCTAACCTTCCGCCCGCCCGCGCGGGGGTGCCGCGCGATCTCCCCATCCTGACCCGGAGTCCGTACCACGTGTCGTTGAAGTTCCCGAGGATTCATGTCCGGCAGGCCTGATTCGCGCCGTCCCGTGGCGCAGGATCGTGGCCCGCGCATCAACCATCACATCCGCATTCGCCAGGTCCGCGTCATCGACGAGGACAACAAGCAGCTCGGCATCCTGGAGACCGCCGACGCGCTCGCCCTGGCGATCCAGAAAGGCCTCGACCTCGTCGAGATCGCCCCGAACCAGCGGCCGCCCGTGTGCCGCATCATGGACTTCGGGAAGTACAAGTACGAGGAGAAGAAGAAGGAGCAGGCGAGCCGCCGGAAGCAGCACCAGGTCCAGATCAAGGAGCTGCGCGTGCGTCCTGGCACCGGCGACCACGACCTGCAGGTCAAGATCCGCCAGGCGCGCCAGTTCTTCGCCGACGGCGACAAGGTGCTGGTCTGCTGCCTGTTCCGCGGTCGCCAGATCGTGCACAAGGACGTCGGCGAGCAGGTGATCCAGGAAGTGGTCAAGGAACTCGCCGACATCGCCAAGGTCGAGGCTGGCATCCGCGTCGAGGGCAAGCGCATGGTGCTGCTGCTCGGTCGGAAGTAGGTCTCTCCCCGCGCGCCGACACCGGCCCGCCGAAGCAGTCGGGCGAGGCAGCGGCGCGAAGTGCCGCCGGCGCGTAAGTTCGTGTTTTCCCCGCCGCGCCCCGCGCGGCCGCTGCCATGCATCCTGACTTCGAAGAAGTGTTCGGCCTCAACGCCGCCTACGCCGAGAAGGTCTACGGCGAGTACCTGCAGGCCCCGGACTCGGTGCCGGCCGAGTGGCGCAACTGGTTCGACCAGGCGCTGCCGCCCGAGCAGCGGGCCAGTGCCGTCGCGGTGAAGTCGAAGCCGGCCGTCGCGACAGCGACGGCATCGGCGCCGGTCGTGGCGCCGACGAACGACGAACTGCAGCCGCTGGTCGGCGTCGCCGGCAAGATCGTGAAGAACATGACCGACAGCCTGTCGGTCCCGACCGCGACCAGCACGCGCGAGATCCCGGTCAAGGTGCTCGAGGAGAACCGGCACGCCATCAACCGCCACCAGCAGGGTCTGCACCTGCCGAAGGTGTCGTTCACGCACCTGATCGCCTGGGCGATGGTGCAGGCGACGCTGCGCGTGCCGGCGATGGCCGCGCAGTACGTCGAGCAGGACGGACGTTCGTTCCGCCGGCTCGGCCGCTCGCTGAATGTCGGCATCGCCGTCGACCTGCCGGGCAAGGACGGGCGCCGCAGCCTCGTCGTGCCGAACGTGAAGGACAGCGCCAGTGGCGACTTCGCGCGGTTCTTCGCCGCCTACAACGCGCAGATCGAGAAGGCGAGGAAGGGTACGCTGGCGCCCGACGACTTCGCCGGCACCACCTGCACGCTGACCAATCCGGGCACGATCGGCACCGTCAGTTCGCTGCCGCGGTTGATGAGCGGTCAGGGCTTCATCCTGGCGACGGGCGCCATCACCGTGCCGGGCGCGTTCCACGGCGCCTCGCCGGAGACGCTCACCGAACTCGGCGTGTCGCGCGTCATGGTGCTGACGAGCACCTACGACCACCGCGTGATCCAGGGTGCGGAGTCGGGGCAGTTCCTCGACTGGATGCACAAACTGCTGCTCGGCGAGGAAGGCTTCTACGAGGGCGTCTTCCGGTCGCTGAAGGTCCCGTACCGCCCGGTCAGCAACAGCGTCGACCGCCGCCCGCCGCTGGGCAGCAGCCTGCGCGAGGCCGAGAACCTCGAACGCGCCGCGGGGCTGATGACCTACATCCGCAGCTACCGCGTGCGCGGCCACGTGCTCGCCGACCTCGATCCGCTGCAGTTCGAGCCGAAGGACTGGCCCGAGCTCGACATGTCGACGTACGGGCTGACGATCTGGGACAAGGAGCGCACGTTCTTCGCGGACGGCGTGACCAAGAAGCCGTTCGCGACGCTGCGCGAGATCCAGGAGACGCTGCATCTCACGTACTGCCGGCACGTCGGCGCCGAGTTCATGCACATCGCCGACCGCGAGCAGCGCACCTGGCTGCGCGAGCGCATGGAGGGCAACCGCAACGAGGAGCCGCTGAGCACGGACGTGCAGCTGCGGATCCTCGACAACCTCGTCGAAGCCGAGGCGTTCGAGCAGTTCCTGCACACGCGCTTCGTCGGCCACAAGCGCTTCTCGCTCGAAGGCGGCGACACGCTGATCCCGGTGCTCGACGCGCTGCTCGATCGGGCCGCCGAGCACGGCGTGCGCCGGGCGGTGCTCGGCATGGCGCACCGCGGCCGGCTCAACGTGCTCGCGCACACGCTGCAGAAGCCGCTGACCAAGATCTTCGGCGAGTTCGAGGGGCTGCTCGACCCGGCGATGACGCAGGGATCGGGCGACGTGAAGTACCACCTGGGTGCTTCGGCCGACCACGCGACGAGCAGTGGTGCGGTGGTGCAGCTCGAACTGGCCTGCAATCCGAGCCATCTCGAAGCCGTCGACCCGGTGGTCGAGGGCATGACGCGCGCGCTGCAGGACCTCACCGGCGTCGACGGCGACAAGAAGGCGGTCGATCTCGTGCTGCCGGTGCTGATCCACGGCGACGCGGCGTTCGCCGGCCAGGGCGTCGTGTTCGAGACGCTGCAGATGTCGCAACTGCGCGGCTACCGCACCGGCGGCACCGTGCACGTCGTCGTCAACAACCAGATCGGCTACACGACGGCGCCGCAGGACTCGCGCAGCACGCCGTTCTGCACCGACGTGGTGAAGGGCATCCAGGCGCCGGTGTTCCACGTCAACGGCGACGACCCGCTGGCCGCGGTGCGCATGATCCGGCTGGCGATGGACTACCGCGCCACCTTCCACGCCGACGTGGTGGTCGACATCGTCTGCTACCGGCGGCACGGCCACAACGAAGGCGACGAGCCGAGCTACACGCAGCCGCTGCTCTACCGGCAGATCGAAGCGCACCCGACGGTGCGCAAGATCTACCAGCAGTACCTGATCCGCGCCGGCGTGCTGACCGCCGACCAGATCGGCGCCTACGACCAGAAGGTCCAGCAGCGCCTGAAGCAGTCGCTCGACGAAGTGCGCGCCGCCGAGAGCAAGGCGATCGTGCTCGCCGACGAGCCGACGGATCGCGAGTGGACGCCGGACGTGCCGGCTGTGCCGTTGCCCGAGCTGCAACGGCTCACGTCGCGCCTGCTGGAGTGGCCCGCGGACTTCACGCCGCATCCGAAGGTCAAGGGCGTGCTGCAGCGCCGCGCCGACATGATCGCGGGCCAGACCCCGGTCGACTTCGCGACTGCCGAGACCCTCGCGTTCGCGAGCCTCGTCACGGCCGGCATGCCGGTGCGCCTGGCTGGGCAGGACTGCGGGCGCGGCACCTTCAGCCAGCGCCATGCCGCCCTCTACGACGCGACGAACGGCCGCCGCTACGTGGCCCTGAACCACCTGCAGTCGGGGCAGGCGCCGTTCGTGGTGATCGACTCGCTGCTCAGCGAAGAAGCCGCGCTCGGCTTCGAGTACGGCTACAGCGTCCAGCACCCGCGGGCGCTGGTGCTCTGGGAGGCGCAGTTCGGCGACTTCGTCAACGGCGCGCAGATCCAGATCGACCAGTTCCTCGCGGCCGGCGAGGCGAAGTGGACGCAGAAGAGCGGGCTCGTGCTGCTGCTGCCGCACGGCTACGACGGGCAGGGTCCCGAGCACAGCAGTGCCCGCCTCGAGCGCTTCCTGCAGCTCTGCGCCGAGAACAACCTGCGCGTCGCGGTGCCGTCGTGCGCCGCGAGCTACTACGCGCTGCTGCGCGCGCAGGCGCTGGACACGGACCAGAAGCCGCTGGTGGTGATGACGCCGAAGAGCCTGCTGCGTCAGAAGGAAGCCGGCTCCGCCGCGGCCGAGCTGGCGACCGCCGGCTTCGCGGCGGTGCGCGACGACGCGAGCATCCGCGACGCGGCTGCCGTTCTGCGGGTCGTCTGCTGTGCGGGCAAGGTCTACTACGACCTGGTCGAGGCACGCGGCGCCGACCGTTCGACGGCCCTCGTGCGGACCGAACTGCTGTATCCGTGGCCGGCGACGGCGATGGCGGCCTTGCGCGCGCGCTACCCCAGGGCGCAGTTCGTCTGGTGCCAGGAAGAACCTGCGAACATGGGAGCTTGGACGTTCGTGCGCGATCGCTTCGCCTGGCACGCCGCGTCGACGCGGCGCGCGGCGGCGAGCCCCGCGACCGGGATGTCGCAGAAGCACAAGGCGGAGCAGGCCGCCGTCGTGGCGGCCGCGCTGGCTCGGTGACGCGGATGCACGCCGGGCTCGCAGCCGGGATGGTGCTCGCGGTCGCCCTGGCCTCTGGCGCGGCGTTGTGGCCGCGACCCGCGGCGGCGTCGGCGACGGCCACCGAGTCGGTCGCGGCGCCGGGGGCCGGCGTGATCGAGGACCTAGCGCGCGGGCTGCTCGCCGCGCTCGACGAGGCTGCGCGTGCCGACGCCGTGCTCGCGCTCGAACTCACGTCGTCGATGCTGCTCGACCGCGCCAGCAGCCGCGATCCGCTCGGCCGACGCGGGTTGCCGATCACGCGCGTGCCGGCAGGCGCGCTCGGTCTCGTCGAGCGGCTGCTTGCATGCGCCGGCCGGAGGCACGACGCGGGCGGCTTGCGCGGGCTGCACGTCGCGTGGGCCGGGCCGCTGGCGGAGCGAGGTCCGTTCTACGTGCGGCTGCACGCCGACGCGTTCGCCGTCGAGTGGGTGCATTTCGCCGGCGGCGCCCTGCACACGCGCCGCCTCGACTTCGCCCGCGCCAAGCTCTCGGACTGGCAGTGGCCGATGGTGGTGCAGCGTCTCGCGCGCTGAGGCGGCTCGCAGTTCGCCGTCAGCCGAGCACTCGCCTGGCGAACGCGGCGGCCGCAGCGATGGCGTTCGCGAGATGGCCGGCAGCCGTGCCGCCGCTCGCCTTCCTCGGCACCAGGGAATGGTCGCCGTCGATCAGCCACTGCACCTCGATCGCCGCCGACAACGCGTAGTCGGCGACTTCCGCGCGCGTGCCGAACTCGTCGCGTTCGCCTTGCAGGATCAGCGTCGGCGTGCGCAATGTCGCGAGGTGGGCGGTGCGCAGCTTCGCCGGCTGGTCCGGAGGGTGGAACGGGTAGCCGAACACCACGCAGCCGGCGGCGTGCAGTTCGTCGGCGAGCATCGAAGCCACGCGGCCGCCCATCGACTTGCCGGCGAGCACGAAGCGGGCGCCGCAGTGCTCGCGCACCACCGAGCGCAGGGTGTCCTGCAGCACCGGCATCGGGTCGGGGCGGGCCTTGCCGGCGGCGCGGTAGGGGAAGTCGAAGCGCACGACCGCGAGGCCGGCAGCGCCGAGACCGGCGGCGACCGTTTGCAGGAACGGGTGCGTCATGCCAGCCCCCGCACCGGTCGCCAACACGACGGCCGCGGGCCCCGGCGGGCCGTCACGCAGCACCGCGGTCACGGGTTCTTGCCTGCGGTTCGCCGTTCGCGCAGCAGGAACGTGAACGTGCCCTTGGCGATCCGCCGGCCGTCCTGTTCGACGACGGTCTCGGCCACGGCGATCGTGCCGCCGACGCGCAGCGGCGTCGCGGTCGCGACCAGCGGGCCACCGCCCGCGCGGCCAGCAGCGAGGAACTGCATGCTGCAGTCGATTCCCGTCATCGCCCGCGTCGGGCCGAGGTCGGGCCACAGGAGCCACACCGCGGTCGTGTCGGCGAGCGCGGTGAGGATGCCGCCCTGCACGACGCCTTCCTCCTGGAGCAGGTCGGTGCGGACCGGCAGCTCGACGACGACGCGTTCGGGCGTGCGCAGCACGAGCCGCAAGCCGAGCCAGCGGTTGCACGGCGTGCTCGCGAACGTCGCGGCGGGATCCACGAGCGCGACGCTAACATCGCGCGCGTTCGCCCGTCCAGCCATCGCCGATGCCGTTCGTCGCCCTGCGTGATCCTCGCGACCGCGTCACGGTCGCCGTGTCGCTGCTGCCGTGGCTCCTCGTCGTGGCCTGGCCGTCGCCCGTTGCGATCGCGCTCGGCGTGTGGTGGCTCGGCAACACGTGCGCGCACCAGGCAGTGCACCGCCGACTGTTCGTGCACGCAGGGGCCGAGCGCCTGTTCTCGTTCTGGCTGTCGGCGGGACTCGGCGTGCCGCAGCGGCTGTGGCGCCAGCGGCACCTGGCGCATCACGCGCAACGTCCGCACCGGTGGCGATTCGAACCGTGGCTCCTCACCGAAGCGGTGGGCCTGTCGGTGGCGCACCTGCTCGCGGCGTTCCTCGTGCCCGGGCCGTGGGCGACGGTCTATCTGCCCGGCCTCGCGGGCGGGCTGCTGCTCGCGCACGTGCACGGCCACTACGAACACGCGGGAGGCACCACGAGCTGCCGCCTGCGGTGGTGGAACGTGCTGCTGCTCAACGACGGCTGGCACGAGGAGCACCATGAAGCACCCAAACGTCCGTGGTGGCAACTCGGCACGGCGAACGGGCCCGCGCCGAGGATGAGCCCATTGCCGCCGCCCGTGCGGTGGCTTGCCGCGTTGGCGCCGGCCAACCTTCTGGATCGCGCCGAGCGGTTGGTGCTCGGCCGTCCCTGGCTGCAACGGCGCGTGCTCGCTGCGCACCGCGCCGCGTTCGCCGCCGTGCTCCCGCGCTCGTTCGACCCCGCCCGCATCGTGATCGTCGGCGGCGGTCTGTTCCCACGTTCGGCGATCCTGCTGCGCGAACGCTTCCCCGGGGCCGTGATCACCGTGCTCGACCAGGATGCGCGCCATCTCGCGGCGGCGGCACCGCTGCTGCCGCCCGACGTCGTCGTGCGTCACGCGGTGCTGCGGCCTGGCGATCGGCTCGACGCGGACCTCGTCGTTCTGCCGCTGGCACTGCGTGGGGCGCGCGCCGGCTTCCTCGCTGCGCCGCCGGCGCCCTGCCTTCTCATGCACGACTGGTGGTGGCGTGGGATCGGCGAAGGTCGCGTCGTCGCCTGGTGGCTGGGCAAGCGGGTTCGTCTGCTGCAGACCGCTGCCCGCGTGGCGCCGCAACCGGCATGAACGGCGGCTGGGCTTCCGAAGTGCGCTCGGTGCAGCCCGGCGGCGGGGCGGGCGCGTGGCTCGCGCGCATCTGGGGGCGGGCGCGGCGCGCGTGGCTGCGGCGCCTGCATCCGCACCGTGTGGCGGCGCTCGCGGCGGCGCGCACGGGCGATTGCCCGAACTGCTCCCACGACGTGCTCGATGGGCGCGATCTCGTCTGGGTGCGCAACGTCTGCCGCGTCGACTTCCTGCCGTCGCACACGGTCTCGCCGTTCCGCGACGCGTTCGGGCTCGTTCGGCTGGGCCGGCCCGAACTCGCGCTGGCCGCGCTGCTCGGATTGGGCCTCGCGGCGCTGGGCTTCTGGCTGCTGCCGCCGCTGGCCGGGCTCGCCGTTCTGCCGCCGGCGTTCGCCTGCTGGTTCTTCCGCGACCCGGAGCGGCCCGCACCGTCGTCGCGCGACTGCGTGCTGGCACCCGCCGATGGCGTGCTCGACGACGTTCGTCAGGAAGCCAGCTGTCCGTACTTCGCCGGACCCGCGCTGCGGCTGGGCATCTACCTCAGCCTGTTCGACGTGCACGTCCAGCGCGCGCCCGTGGTGGGGCGGGTCGGCGCGTGCTCGTTCCATCGGGGGGCGCGCACGAGGACCGTGCGACGGGGCCACACCGACGGCAACGAGCACATCGCGACGACGTTCGTCACCGAGAACGGAACGCCGGTTGCCGTGCGCCAGATCGCCGGTCCGTTCGCGAGCCGGGTCTGCTCGGTGCTGCGCGTCGGCGAGCAGCTGCGGGCGGGCGATCGCTTCGGCATGGTCAAGTTCGGGTCGCGCTGCGAAGTCTGGTTGCCGGCGGGCAGTCTCGCTGCCGTGTTGCCGCGGCTCGGCAGCCGCGTGCGGGCAGGCGTCACCGTGCTCGGCATGCTGGCCTGCGTGGCCGGGCAGGCGCCGGTCACTTCGACGCGTGCAGCACCATCTGGTTGAAGTCGAGCACCTCGGTGTGCACCGGGTGCCGCTGGCAGCCGCGGTAGCGGAAGCCCACGCGTTCGAGCGCGGCCCGCAGTTCGCCTTCGCTCCAGAAGCGCATCTCGAACGTGTCGCGGTTCGGCGGATCCGCCGGCGCGCCGGGCGCGGTCTCGGGCATCTGGAAGACGAAGTCGCCGCCCGGCCGCAAAGCGCGGAACGCCTCCGCCAGATAGCTGAGCGTGACGTAGCGCGGCGTGTGCTGCAGCACGATGTGGGTGAACACCAGCGACACCGAGGCGTCCGGAACCGGCAACGCGAAGCCATCGCCTTCGAGGAAGCGCACGTTGGGGAGGTGGGCCAGCCGCACGCGCGCGCGCGCCACCATCTCACCGCTGACGTCGATGCCCAGCAGCGAGCGCACGCGTGGGGCGACGAACTCGTCCATGCGGCCGATCCCGCACCCGATGTCGAGCACGTCGGTGCGGTCGTGCAGCAGGTGCTCGTAGCCACGGAAGAACGCCGCAACGTCCCGTTCGCCCGACGCGCGAAACGCGTCGCCAGCGTCGGGCGGAGCGCTGGCGATGAAGTGCTGGGCGTTCACGACCGCGCGCTGGTTCCAGTCGCCCTTCATGTCGAGCGACTGGCCGGCGAGCGGGAACTGCCCGATGCAGTGTTCGTGCACGACTTCGCCGCGCAGCAGGTGGCGCTGCACGATCTGCTCGAGCACGGGCGGATCGCAGTCGCGGTACCACGTGCCCTCGGGGTAGACGACGGCGATCGGACCGCCCGTGCAGATGCGCAGGCAGTTGGCCTTCGTGCGCTGCACGCCGCCGTGCTCCGAGAGCCCGAGTTCCTTCAGCCGCGCCTTGAGGAACTCCCAGGCGGCCACGCTGCGTTCCCGCGCGCAGCACTTCGGGGTCGACGCGTCGGCGCAGAGGAAGATGTGGCGGCGCACGGCCGGCAGGCCGAGCTTGTCCCGGACGAGATCCTGTGCTGCTCGCGTAGCGTCGTCGGCCATGTGGTTCAGGATCGCCGGCCGCGGGCCGGGATGGAAGCGCGCTAACACGACCCGCCGGGCGGGCGTCGTGCGCGCTGGAGGTCCGATCCGATGCACGTCCTGCTGTTCGCCGTCCTGTTCGTCGCCCTGGTCCCGCTCCCGCTGCCGAGCGATCCCGCCGGCGTCTACGCCGTGCTCGATCGCGTCGTCCTGCAACCGAACGCCGAAGCGCCGACGTCGGTCGAGCTGCACGGCGCCTTCGCGCTCGCCGAGGGCTACCGCGGTCAGTACTACCGGGCGCCGCAGGTGGGCGTGCTGCGCTTCCAACTCGGCAAGGACGGCGCGGCCAGCGTGCAGCAGTGGCGCGAACTTGCGGCGGCCGCCGGCACCGGCCAGATCGTGGCGTTCGGCTCGCGCTACGAGCAAGGCAAGGGCAAGGACGCGCTTGCCGTCCAGGCGCCCGAAGCCGTGCCGGCAGCGCTGACGCCGTTCGCCACGGGGTGGGGCGTGCATCGGCTGACGAACGTGAACTACGGGTCGGCGCGCGAATTGAGCCTGCTGCCGCGCTGCGCGTCGGCCGACATCGGCCGCGAGCGTGCGCACGAACACTGGCCGCAGCGCACCGTGGTGTTCACCGCGACCAACTGTGCGGCCGGCGACGAGGACCTGCGATACGTGTTCCGCGCCGAGACCAGCGACGGCGATCGCTTCACCAGCGGGCTGATCGCGCCCGGCAAGGGCATCACGACCTGGACCACCGAGCTCGCGCTGCAGGTCGGTGAGACCGTGACCTGGTCGGTGCACGTCGTCGGCGCCAAGGTCGAACGCGCGCCGGTGGCGAGTTCGACGTTCCACGTGCCGGCCGCGGCCGTCGAACGCGACAAGTGAACGCGCAGCCACGGCGTTCGGCGGCGACCGGCCTCGGTCTGCTCGCGGCGATGCTGGCGGCGAAGGCGCTCGCCGTGGCGGCGGTGCCGCCCGTCCGGACGGGCTGGCCGCTGCCGTGGGACGACGTCGCGGTGGCCGCGGGCCTGGCAGCGGTCGTCGGGTTCCTGCCGCGTGCGCTGCGCGTCGCGATCGTGCTGGTCGTCGTGGCCGCGACTACGCTGTCGCTGCTACTCGTGCGCACGGTCGGCGTGCCGTTGCTGCCGTCGCTGCTGCGCGGGTTCGATCCGGCGATGGGGGACTCGGTGGCGGCGTACCTGACGATGGGCAGCGCGGCCGCGGCGGGTCTCATCGGCGCGGCGGCCGTGTTCGGCGGCTGGCTCGGTCGGCGGTGGTCGTTGCCCCCAGCGGCCCTGGCGGCGATCGCCGCCACCGCGGGCGGAATCGCGCTGATCGCAGAAGCCCCGGACCTCGCGCACCGCAACGCCGTAGCGGCCTTCGCCCGCGCCGTTCTGCCGCGCGCGGTGCCTACACCCGCAGGAGCCCCGATCGGGGAACGCCGCGTCGCCGGTGGACCGTTGCTGCCCAGTGGCGCGGCGGCGGGCCGCAACGTGGTGTTCGTCGTGCTGGAGTCGGCAGCGCAGCGCTTCGTCGCGGCGAACGACAGTCCGAGTGCGATGCCGTTCCTGCGCACGCTGGCGGCGCAGGGTCTCGACTGCACCGACGCCAGTGCCACCTACCCGGAGAGCATCGAAGGGCAGGTCGCGGTGTTCTGCGGGTTGCCGCCAATGCCGGACGCGTCGCCTCGCGACTACGCGCGGCACGCCGCGCAGGCACTGCCACACCGGCTGCGGCCGCACGGCTACCGCAGCGCGTTGTTCCACTCCGGGCGGTTCGACTTCCTCGGCATGCGCGACGTGATCGGGCCGATGGGCTTCGACGTGCTCGCCGACGCAGCGACGCTCGGCGGCGAGCGGTCGACGAGTTTCGGCATCGACGAGGAGACCACGGTCGACGCGCTGCTGCGATGGCTCGGGGAACTGCCGCCGGCGCAGCGGGCGTTCGCCTGCTGGCTGCCGATCGCCGGGCATCATCCGTACTCGAGCCCACCCGGCGGTCCGTTCCCGACCGACACGCAGCTCGGGTGCTACCGCAACGCGCTGCACTACGCCGATCGCATGCTGGCGCGGCTGTGGGCGGGAATGTGCGCGCTCGCTCCGAGCGAGCAGTGGCTGCTGGTCGTCGTCGGCGACCACGGGCAGGCCTTCGGCGAGCAGCCCGGCAACTTCGGCCACGCCTTCGCGGTCTACGACGAGAACCTGCGCGTGCCGTTCGTCGTCTGCGCGCCAGGGGCGATCGCGCCCGGTCTCGTGCACGACGCGCCGTGTTCGCACCTCGACGTTGCGCCGACGCTGCTCGACCTGCTCGGCGTTGGCGGCGAAGGGGCGCTGCGCGCCGATCCCGGCGCCGAACGCTGCGTGCACGCCTTCACCGACTGGGGCGACCTGCAGGTAGCCGCGCGCACGCAGCGGTGGCAGCTCGTGCACGACCTCGCATCCGGCCGCGACCAGCTCCTCGACCGCAGCGGCGCGGGCGGCGGCGGGCACGACGTTGCTGCGGCGCAGCCGGACGTCGTCGTCAGGCTGCGCGCCGAGGCGGTGCGCTGGCTCGCGGCGGCGCGGGCCGGCCCGCAGCCGTGACGCGGTGCTTGCGCGCGAGCGCGCGCCGCCGTTCGCTTCCGCGGCCATGGCCTCGTCGCCGTTCCGACACGTCCTCACTGCGATCACCACACCGTTCCGGCCCGACGACAGCGTCGACCACGAGCAGCTCGCGCGCCACGCGCGCTGGCAACTCGCGGCCGGCGTGCGCGGTGTGATCCCGCTCGGCTCGCTCGGCGAGGGAGCCACGCTCGACCCTGACGAGAAGGCCGTGGTGCTGCGCACGCTGGTCGCGGCGTGCGGCGAGCACCCGGTGCTGCCGGGCATCGCGGCACTGAGCACCCGTGCGGCCGTCGCGTTGGCGCAGACCGCCGAGCAGGTCGGTGCGCGCGGGCTGATGGTGCTGCCGGCGTACGTGCACAAGGGCGAGCTGCGCGAGGCCCTGGTCCACGTCGCAGCCGTGCTGCGCGCGACGAAGCTGCCGTGCATGCTCTACAACAACCCGCCCGCCTACGGCACCGACTTCACGCCGGCAGCGATCGCCGAACTGGCCGCCCAGCACGGCAACCTCGTGGCGGTGAAGGAGTCGAGCGGCGATGCACGCCGCGTCACCGCGATCCGGGCCCTGCTCGGCGAGCGACTCGACGTGCTGGTCGGCATGGACGACATGCTCCTCGAAGGGGTCGCCGCGGGCGCGCGCGGCTGGGTCGCAGGCCTGGTCAACGCGTTCCCGCGCGAGTCGGTGCGGCTGTTCGAACTGGCGGCAGCGGGCCGCACCGAGGCCGCGGCGGCGCTCTACCGGTGGTTCCTGCCGCTGCTGCGGCTCGACACCGTGCCGGAGTTCGTGCAGCTCATCAAACTGGTGCAGCAGGAAGTCGGCCAGGGCCACGAACGTGTGCGCCCGCCGCGCCTGCCGGTGGTGGGGCAACTGCGGGAACACGCGCTCGCAGTGTTGCGCACGGCGCTCGAGCGCCGGCCCGCGGAGGCGTCGTGACGCTGCGCGGAGCGCACTTCGTCGCGGGCGTCGCCGAGATGGGCAGCGGCGAACCGTTCGCGGCGATCGACCCGCATTCGGGCGCTGCGCTCGCGCCCTCGTACGCCGAAGCCGGCGCCGACCAGATCCAGCGCGCGGCGGCGGCGGCGGGCCGCGACGCCATGGCGTACGCGAGCACGACGGCAGCCCAGCGCGCCGCGTTGCTGCGCGCGATCGCCGACGGCCTCGTTGCGCTCGGCGACGAACTCGTCGCGCGCGTGACCGCCGAGACCGCGTTGCCCGCCGGACGTGTGCAGGCCGAACGGGCCCGCACGGTGGGGCAGCTCCAGCAGTTCGCAGCGTTGCTCGAGGAGGGATCCTGGGTCGACGCGCGCATCGATCGCGCCGATGCCGCTCGGGCGGGGCAACCGAAGCCCGACGTGCGGTCGATGCTGGTGCCGCTCGGGCCGGTCGCGGTGTTCGGCGCCAGCAACTTCCCGCTCGCCTACTCGGTTGCCGGCGGCGACACCGCCGCCGCGCTCGCGGCCGGTTGTCCGGTCGTGGTGAAGGGCCATCCCGCGCATCCCGGCACCAGCGAACTCGTCGGTGGCGTGGTGGCGGCGGCGGTCGCGCGGGGCAAGCTGCCGCCGGGCACGTTCTCGCTGCTGCACGGCAAGACGAACGCGACCGGCGGTTCCCTCGTGCGCCATCCGGCGATCGCGGCGGTCGGGTTCACCGGTTCGCACGCCGCCGGTCGGGCCCTGTGCGATCTCGCCGCTGCGCGGCCGACGCCGATCCCGGTGTTCGCGGAGATGGGTTCGATGAACCCGGTGTTCGTGCTGCCGCGCGCGCTTGCGGCTCGGGGTGCTGCGATCGCGCAGCAACTCGCGACGTCGGCGCTGCTGGCGATGGGACAGTTCTGCACCAGTCCGGGCATGGTCGTGTGCGCCGACGGGCCGGGGGCCGAAGCGTTCACGACGGCGTTGCGCACCGCACTCGCCGCGGCGGCCGGAGGTGCCACCGTGCATCCGACGATCCGGGCGAACTACGAACGCGCACTCGCCGAAGTCGCCGCCGTGCCCGGCGTGGCGATGGCCTCGGGTGCTGGATCTGGCCCGGCAGCCTCCGGCGTCTGTCCGACCTGGCTCATGGCCGATGCCGCGGCGGTGCTCGCCGCGCCGCGCCTGCGCAGCGAGATCTACGGCCCGGCGGTGCTCGGCGTGCGCTGCCGCGACCTCGGCGAGATGCAGGCTCTCGCCGCGTCGCTGCAGGGGCACCTGACCGCGACCGTGCACGGCGATGGCGACGACTTCGCGACGGCCGGAGCGCTGCTCGCGACGCTGCGCACCCGGGTCGGCCGACTGATCGCCAATGGCGTGCCGACCGGCGTCGAGGTGTGCGCGGCGATGGTGCACGGCGGGCCGTGGCCGGCGGCCAGCGATGCGCGCTTCACCGCGGTCGGCACGGCGTCGATCCGGCGCTGGGTGCGGCCCGCCTGTTGGCAGGACTGGCCGCACGACTTGCTGCCGGCCGCGTTGCGCGACGACAATCCGCTGCGCATCCGTCGCCTCGTCGACGGCAAGGAGGAACGATGAAGGGTTGGCAACGAGTCGCAGCGATCGTGGGCATCGCCGTGCTGCCGGCGTGCACCAGCGTGTGGACGTCGCGCCACTACCAGAAGGTCGCCTGGGCGGACGGCGATGGCTCGCGCATCGAAGTGTGGCTGCGGCAGGGGACGATGCCCGTGCCGTACTGGGTGGTCGCGCTCGACGTGCTGGTGACGCCGGTGATGGTGCTCGGCGAGCTGAGCTTCGCCGTGGCGGCTTGGCGGCGCGAAGAGAACGACATCGAGGGCGGTGCGTTCGGGTTCGTCGCCAGCCTGCTGCCGACGGTGACGTGCGTGCCGCTCGACAACAAGAACTCGGTGTGGTTCCCCCTGAGCGAACCGCTGGAGCTGCCCGCATCGGCGCGCGCCGAACTCGAGGCCCTCGGCGGCATCGCGGGGTGTGAGTGGCTCTTGAAGCAGTACGCGGCGAAGTACCCGGAGAAGGCAGAACGCTACGCCCGCAGTTTCGCCTACCTGGTCTCGCGGGTCCGCCTCGCGCCGGCGATCAACGAATGAAGAACTCGGTGCCGGCACTCGCCGCGACGCCGGCCGGGGCGAGCGGGTCGAGCGCGAACAGCTCGAAGTAGAACGGCGCGTTGTTCAAGCTCGGATCGTTGGGCAGCGGCAGCCGCCAGGTCGTGTGGCCGGGCGCGCCCGCCGGGCCCGTGAGCGTGAACGGCTGCCAGCCGGCGATCTGCAGGTGCAGCGGGACGCCGAGCACGGTGGCCTGCGGCTCGATCGACCAGAAGCCGTAGGTCAGGAACGAGAACGTCGTGCCGTCGCCGCCGGCGAGGCCGAGCTTGTAGTCGGCGTTGCCGGGATAGGGCGGCACGGCATCGATCAGGAACGGCACGCTGGCGCCGGCGAGCCCCGTCCCGAACACGCGCGGTGGCGGCACCACCGCGGACCGCAGATCCGGGTGGTCGAACGGCGGCAGGCGGTTCTGGGCGCGGGCGTCGGTCAGCGCCGTGCGCACGAACTCGAGTGCGGCGTGCACGTCGGACTGCGGCACGCCGAGCTGCTGCAGCGACGGCAGGAACGGGCTCAGGTTCGTCGTCACCGCGCCGTGGCCGTGCCAGTAGACGTTGAGCGTCGACGCCGGATCGCTCCATTGGGCGGGATCGCCCAGGGCCGGGCTCTGGCCGTTGTGGAACAGCCGCGGCCGCAGGCCCGCGAGCCGCAGCGTCGGCGTCTTGAACGCGGCCTCGTCGCCCAGTTGCTGCGTGATCCCGTAGCGGCCGAGGTCCTCGGCCAGCGGCCGCAGTCCGAGGCTGTGGTACTGGTCGTCGGAGAACAGGGGCTCCCAGTGGCAGGCGACGCACTGGCCCTGGCCCTGGAACACCTGCATGCCGAAGTTCTCGGTGGGCGTCAGCGCGCCAACCTGGCCGGCCATGTGCCGATCCCACGGCGTGTCGTCGGGGATCAGGGTTCGCTGGTAGCTCGCGAGCGCCATGCCGATGCGCGCGCCCGTGATCGCCGGATCGCCGAACGCGGCGGTGAACAGCAGCGGGTAGGTGGGCCGCTGCTGCAAGGCAGCTTGCACGTCGGAGGTCAGATTGCTGGCGAGGCGCAGCGGTGTTGCGGCCGCGAGCTTGTTGCGCACGTCGTTCCAGGTGCGGCCTTCCTGCGCCATCTCGACCGCGTTGAGGATCGGGCCGACGGCCTGGCTCTCGAGCGCGCCGCCGAAGGGGATCAGCAGCAGGCCGGTCTCGGGGTCGTAGAACTCGTCATGGGCGCGACCGTCCCAGAACAGCTCGGGGTGGTAGGCGGCGCCCGCCATCGTCGGCGACATGCGGCCGGTCTTCTGCACCGCGAGGCCGAACGTCGACGACGGCGTGAAGTCGCCGCTGCTGTCCTGGCGCACGACGCCGGCCGAGGCGCGGATGTCGTCGGGCGTGCCGATCAGGCCGTCGGGTCCGGCGTGCCAGCCTGCGAGCAGGCGGCCGTCGGAGCCGCCGAACTCCGGGCGGTGGCAGGTGCCGCACGCCACGGAGTCATCGCTCGACAACTGCTCGTCCCAGAACAGGATCTTGCCGAGCACGATCTTCGCCGGCGTCTGCGGGTTCTGCGGCGGCGCCCACGGCGGCGGCAGTTGGGCGCTCGCCGACGCGGCGAGGCCGAGGGCGGCGAGCAGGCGGTGGCAACGCATGGAACGGTCGGGCACTCGCGGGCAGGGCGGTGCGGGCCGCAGTCTAGCACGCCGCGTCGCCGCGGGTTCAGCCGCCGAACATCTGCGTCCAGGTCTGCTCGCTGCGGCCGAGCCCGGTGCGCGCGTGGCCGCCGAGCATGTTGCGGTGGTGGCCCGGGCTGTACCACCACGCTCGGATCGCGCCAGCACCCCGTTCCTGCCCGGCGGCGATGTTCTCGGCTCCGCCGCTGGTGCCAAAGCGAGAGGCACGATCGCCAGGCGTGCGTTTGCCCGGCACCGGCGAGGTGTGGTCGAAGAACCCTAGCGACACCATGTCCTGCGAATGGTCGCGCGCTGCCAGCGTCAGCTTGTCGTCGATGCGCACCAGCGGCAGGCCGAGCAGGAACCGCAGGCGGTTGAGTGCCGTGGTGCCGGCGAACTCCTCGGCATCGGCGGTCGCGCGCAGCAGTTCGTTCTGCTCGAGGGTCTTGCGGTCGCGAGCCGACAGCGGCGCGGCGAGCATCGTCCAGACGAGCCACTCGTCTTCGAGCGCGGCCACCGGGGCCGGCGCTGGTGGCGGCGGGTTCTTGGTGAAGTGCTTCTGCGCCTGCGGGTGGAGGTCGAGGCCCGTCGTCGACTCGACGTAGGCGGCAAACCACGCGGCGAGCTCCGCGCGTTCGGTCTGGAGCGCCGCCCAGTGCGTCCCGATCGCGGCGTCCTTGCCGACGAATTGCTCGCGCGTCGGCCACAGCCGTGCGGTGAGCCACTCGACGCACGGGTCGAGTTCGGCCGCGATGCGCTCCTTGGTCAGCCCCTCGCTGCGGCTCGTCGCCAGCGCAGCACTGCGCCGCTGGTCGACTTCGGCGAGGCCCTGCTTGCCGAGTTGTTCGCCGACCAGCGCCGCGGCCGCCTTGGCGAGCGCCTTCTGCAGTTCGGCCGCGCGCTTGGCGTGTTGCTTGCCACGCCGCAGGAATGCCTCGCGCAGCGCGTCGCTCGCCGGCAGCCGGATCGCGATCGGTTCCGCCACGAGTTGCGCCGCGAGCGTGCCGGCCTCGGTCACCGGCAGGTCGTCGGCGCGCAGGCGGCTGAGCAGCGCGTGCCCCGTCAGCGTGGTGACGGGCAGGTCGTCCTGGGCCGCGACGGCGCCGCCCGCGGCGAGCGCGAGGGCGCAGAACACCGCGCCGATCCGGCTCAAGGCTTCTTGCCTGCGGGCGCCGTCCACGACGGGTTCTTGTTCAGCCAACGCTGCCACTCGGTGAAGCCGGTCATCGTCACGCCGGTGAGCCGCGCGAGCGTTGCGCCCCACTTGCCTTCGACGGCGCGCAGCGTGCGTCGCGCGTTCTGCGGTTCGAGGTCGACCGGCGCGTTGGGGTTGGTCGGGTCGGCTTGCGTGGCCTTCGAGTGCAGGCTGCCCCACGCGCGCACGATCGCCTTCACGACCTCGCGGCGGGCCTTGATCTCGAGCGACGTGTAGTTGCCCAGCGCCTCGGCCGAAGCGGCGCGCAGTTCGTCGTGCGGCGAACGCGACGTCGTGTCGACGAGCCAGTCGACCTGCTTGTCGTCCTCGGTCTTGCCGAGCGCCAGGGTGAGGTGGCACAGCAGCGGCAGGGTGTCCTTGAACCGCACGTCGCCGATCGCCTTCGCCAGTTCCTTGCCGCCCTCGGCGTGCATGCCGGCCAGGGCGTCGGCCGCCTCGCGGTAGAGGATCTGCTTGTCGGCGGTGCGCAGCTTGCCGGTCCGGAACACGTCGCCGATGCCGCGGGCAAGTCGTTCCTGGTCCTTGGGATTGCGTGCGTCGAAGTCCTTGCCGAGCTTCTGCATCAAGCTGATCGCCTGGAAGTCGGCGACCATCTTCGGGTCCGCAACCAGCGCCTTCAGTTCCTTGAGCTGGTCGGGCAGTGCAGGGTCCACGGGCGGAACGGGCGTCTGCGCGCCCGCGAGTCCGGCGAGCAACAGCCAGCAGCAGCCGAGGGCGGCAAGCAGCGAAGTCCTCATGGGCAGCAGTGTAGCCAGGAGGCGCCCCCACGTGGCCGGGACGGCATTGGAAAGCCCGCAGCGCATCCGATACCACACTCCCCGCGTGTCGCTCGTCCTCATCACCGGCGGAGCCGGCTTCATCGGCTCCCACCTCGCGCAACGCCTGCTGCAGGCGGGGCACCGGGTGCGCGTGCTCGACAACCTCGATGCGTTCTACGACGTCGCGATCAAGGGGCGGAACCTCGACGCGCTGCGGGCGGTGGCCAGCGATCGCTTCGAGTTCGTGGCCGGGGATCTGCGCGAACCCGCGGCGTGCAGCCGCGCGGCCGAGGGTGTGCACGTGGTCGTGCACCTGGCAGCACTCGCCGGCGTGCGGCCGTCGCTGCGCGACCCGGCGCGCTACATGGACGTCAACGTCACGGGCACGCAGATCCTGCTGAACGCGATCACCGATCCGCGCGTCGTGCTGGTGTTCGGCAGCAGCTCGTCGGTCTACGGCGGCAACGAGAAGGTGCCGTTCGCCGAGAGCGATCCGGTCGATCGGCCGGTGTCCCCGTACGCGGCGAGCAAGAAGGCCGGCGAACTGCTCTGCTACGCCTGGCATCGGCTGCACGGCAACCCGGTCGCGTGCCTGCGGTTCTTCACGGTCTACGGTCCGCGCCAGCGTCCCGAGATGGCGATCCACCAGTTCGCGCGGCTGATCACCGACGGCGCGCCGGTGCCGTTCTTCGGCGATGGCAGTTCGCGGCGCGACTACACCCACGTCGACGACATCGTCAGCGGGATCCAGGCCGCCATGCAGGGGCGGCGTCCGTACGCCGTCTACAACCTGGGCGGTGCTGCGACGACGTCGCTGCAGGAACTCGTCACCCTGCTCGAACGTGGCCTCGGTCGTACCGCCAAGCTGCAACGCCTTCCGGACCAGCCCGGCGACGTGCCGGTGACGTGGGCGGATTGCAGGCTCGCCGAGCGGGAACTCGGCTACCGCAGCTCCACGCCGATCGCCGAGGGAATCGGCTCGTTCTGCACGTGGTACCTGGCCGAAAAGCGGGCCGGGAGAGTGCGATGAAGGAGCGAGTGCTGGTCACTGGTGGGGCGGGGTTCCTCGGTTCGCATCTCTGCGAACTGCTGTGCCGGCAGGGGCGCTCGGTCGTGGTGCTCGACGACCTCAGCACCGGTTCCGAGGCGAACCTGCAGGGCGTGCCGGTGGAGTTCCAGCGCGGCTCGGTGACCGACCCGGCGGCGGTCGCGCGCGCGCTGCAGGGCGTGCGCAAGGTCGTGCACCTCGCCGCCTTGCCATCGGTGGTGCGTTCGCTCGAACGCCCGCTCGACAGCCACCATGCCTGCGTGACTGGTACGGTGACGTTGCTCGACGGGGCGCGTCGGGCCAATGCGCGCGTGATCTACGCCGGCAGCAGTTCGGCCTACGGCGACCAGCAGGAGCAGCACAAGCACGAACGGTTGCGCGAGGATCCGCTGTCGCCGTACGCCGCGGCCAAGCTCGCCGGCGAGCTGTACTGCCGATCGTTCGCGCGGGTCTTCGGCCTGCCGGTCGTCGTCACGCGCTTCTTCAACGTGTTCGGGCCGCGGCAGCCGGCCGACAGTCCCTACTCGGGCGTGATCGCCGCGTTCTGCCGGGCGCTGCTCGCCGGACGGCCGGTGCGCATCGACGGCGACGGGCTACAGGCCCGCGACTTCACCTACGTCGAGGACGTCGTGCAGGGCATCGTGCAGTGCCTCGATGCCGACAGCACCGGCTGCGTGACGGTCAACCTCGCCTACGGGCACGCGACGACGGTCCTCGACGTCTATGCGGCGTTGCGGAGGATGCTGCAGCAGCACCGCGGCGACGTCGTGATTCCGCCCCCCGTGCATGCCGCGCCGCGCGCTGGCGACGTGCGGCACTCGCTCGCCGATGCGACGCTGGCCAAGACTCGCTTCGGCTTCGCTCCACGCGTCGGTTTCGCCGACGGACTCGCACGCACGTTCGACTGGTATTCGCGCCACACTCTCGAGAGCAATCGCACATGAAAGGTGTCGTTCTCGCCGGCGGCCTCGGCAGCCGCCTCTATCCGCTGACGAAGATCACCAACAAGCACCTGTTGCCGGTCTTCGACAAGCCGATGATCTACTACCCGATCCAGTGTCTGGTGAACGCGGGGATCACCGACATCCTGGTCGTGACCGGCGGCAACTCGGCGGGGCACTTCCTGCAGTTGCTGCGCAACGGTGCCGACTTCGGCCTCAAGCGCCTCAACTACGCCTACCAGGAAGGCGAAGGCGGCATCGCCGACGCGCTCAAGCTCGCCGAGGCGTTCGCCGAGGGCGATTCGATCTGCGTCGTGCTCGGCGACAACATCATCGAGGGCAACATCAAGCGTGCCGTCGACGACTTCGGGCGGCAGGGCGGGGGGGCGAAGATCCTGCTCAAGGAGGTCCATGACCCCGAGCGGTTCGGTGTCGCCACCGTGCAGAACGGCAAGGTCGTCAAGATCGTCGAGAAGCCGGCGCACCCCGAGACCAACCTCGCGGTGATCGGCATCTACCTCTACGACCCGGCGGTGTTCGACATCTGCCGCACGCTCAAGCCGTCGCAGCGCGGCGAACTCGAGATCACCGACGTGAACAACGAGTACGTGCGTCGTGGCACGCTGAGCTGCGAGATCCTGAAGGGCTGGTGGACCGACGCCGGCACCTTCGAGTCGCTGTACCGGTCCGCGACGCTGATCCGCGCCAACGGCGCCAACCGGATGGACCTCGGATGACGAGGCAGGACTACCTCGTCACCGGTGCGCTGGGGCAACTCGGGCGCGCGGTGATGGCGGCAGCCAAGGCTCGAGGTCGCACTGCGGTCGGCGTCGACGTCGCCGAAATGCCGCTCGACCAGCGCGCGGCGATCGGGCGCGTGATCGCGGACGCTCGGCCGCGCTTCGTCGTGCACTGCGGCGCCATCACCGACGTCGATGGCTGCGAAGCCGCGCCGCTGTCCGCATATCGGATCAACGCGCTGGCGACCGCGTGGGTCGCCGAGGCGGCGGCCACGGCTGGTGCCGGGCTGGCGTACGTCAGCACCGACTTCGTGTTCGACGGCGAGAACGGCGGCGTGCCGTGGCCGGTCGACGCGAAGCCGCGCCCGCTCTCCGTCTACGGCGCCAGCAAACGACTCGGCGAGGAAGCGGTGCTGGCCCACGGCCGGCCCGACTTCCACGTCGTGCGCACGAGTTGGGTGTTCGGTCCCGGTGGCCGCAACTTCCCGCGCGCGATCCTCGACCGCGCCCGCAGCGGGCAGCCGCTCAAGGTCGTCACCGACCAGGTCGGCCGGCCGACGATGACGCACGACCTCGCCGAAGCGCTGCTCGACCTTGCCGAGGCCCGGGCGCCGGGCGGCATCTGGCATGCGGCGAACGAGGGCCACTGCTCGTGGCACCAGTTCGCCAGCGACGTGCTGCGGCAAGCCGGTCTCGGCCACGTCGTCGTCGGCGAGCAGACCGCCGCCGAGCTGCGGCGCCCGGCCGCCCGGCCGGCGTGGTCGGTGCTCGACTGCGGAAAGCTCACGGCGTTGCGCGGCAAGGCCCTGCCGCACTACCTCGACGCGCTGGCTCGGCACCTGCCGCTCGATGCCGCGACGACGACTTCTCCCGTCGCGCCCGACGCCGGGCTGCGCGGCAAGCGATACTGAGATCCCAACCGTGTCCACGATCCTCGTCACCGGCGGTGCTGGCTTCATCGGCTCCAACTTCGTGCGCATGCTGCTGAAGGAGAGCACGCACCGCGTCGTCAACGTCGACCTGCTGACCTACGCGGGCAACCTCGAGAACCTCGCCGACGTGCAGAACGACGCGCGGTACACGTTCGTCAAGGCCGACATCGCCGACGCTGCGGCGATGCAGCGGGTGTTCGGGGAACACCGGCCGGAGGTGGTCGTGCACTTCGCCGCCGAGAGCCACGTCGATCGCTCGGTGCTCGACGCGTCGGCGTTCGTGCGCACCAACGTGATCGGCACCCAAGTGCTGCTCGACCAGAGCCGGGCGACCAAGGTCGCGCGCTTCGTGCACGTCAGCACCGACGAGGTCTACGGCTCGTTGCCCGCGTGGGGCTACTTCACCGAGCACACGCCGATCCAGCCGAACTCGCCGTACTCGGCGAGCAAGGCCGGCAGCGACCTGATGGTGCGCGCGGCGGTGCACACGCACGGACTCGACTGCGTGGTCACGCGCTGCTCGAACAACTACGGCCCGTTCCAGTTTCCGGAGAAGCTGATCCCGCTGATGATCGCCAACGCGCTCGAAGGCAAGTCGCTGCCGGTCTACGGCGACGGCAAGAACGTGCGCGACTGGATCCACGTGCTCGACCACTGCACCGGCATCCGTGCGGCGATGGAGAAGGGCGCGGCCGGCGAGGTCTACAACTTCGGCGGCGACGCCGAACGGGAGAACCTCACCGTCGTGAAGCAGATCCTGCGGCAACTCGGCAAGGGCGACGACCTGATCCGCTACGTCACCGACCGGCCGGGTCACGACCGTCGCTACGCGATGGACTCGAGCAAGGCGCGGGCGCTGCTCGGCTGGACGCCGGCGCGCACGTTCGAGGCCGGACTCGCCGAGACCGTGCAGTGGTACGTGCAGCACCGGACCTGGTGGGAGCGCGTGCGCAGCGGTGCCTACCAGCAGTACTACCAGCAGCAGTACGCCAACCGGTGAGTGGCATGCCCGCCACCTCGCCGCGCTTCGATCGTTCGGCCCTGCGCGTCGTGCTCGTCACCGACGGGCGCGCCGATCCGGCGCGGGTCGAGGCGATCGTGCTCGCCGCGATCGCCGGCGGCGTGCGGGCCGTGCAGATCCGCGAGAGCCGGTGGCCCGCGCGCATGGTGCTCGCGACGTGCGAGCGGCTGTTGCCGGCACTCGCGGCCGTGCGTGGACTGCTGCTCGTGAACGACCGCGTCGATGTCGTCGCGGCGGGCGCTGCGCACGGGGCGCAGGTCGGCCAGCGCTCGCTGCCGCCGGACCTGGCGCGTCGCGTTCTCGGCGCCGAACCGGTGCTGGGCTACTCGGCCCACGATGGCGCCGAGCTCGACCTCGCCAGCGCGGCCGGTTGCGACTTCGCTCTGCTGTCGCCGGTGTGGCCGACCGCGAGCAAACCCGGGGCGCCGCACCTCGGCGCGGCGCGAGCCGCGCAACTCACCGCGCGTGCCCGCCTGCCGGTGGTGTGGCTCGGTGGCATCGACGTCGAGCGCGCGACCTCGCTGGCGCAGGTTCCGCCGGCGGGCCGCCCGATCGGCATCGCGGTCCGCGGCGCGATCGGCGACGCCGCCGATCCGCAAGCGGCAGCGCGCGACCTCGTCGCCGCCGTCGCCACGTTGCTCGACTGAACGTGGAACCGGCGCCGCCGGTCGTCGATGCTGGCGGGATGGCCGTTTCCGGCACGGTGCCCGCGAAGAACTCGCCGTCGTTCGACCCGATCCGCGTCGGGCGCCGGCTGAAGCGATGGACGGTGGTCGTCGCGGTGGTGGTGTTCACCTGGTTCTTCCTGCAGTTCGGCACCGCGTGGGTGCCCGCCGGCATGGACACGATGCCCGATGCACCGCCCGGTTCGTGGTGCATCGTCGATCGCTGGTCGACCGGCTTGCGCGTCGGCAGCGACGTCTTCGTCGACGGTCCACGCGGCCTCGTGCTGTCGCGGGTCGCGTCGATCGATGGCGAGGATCTCTACCTGTTGCACCCGAACGGAGCGTCGCTGCAGGCCGACAGCCGGCACTTCGGGCCGGTGCGTCGCGCCGACGTGCGCTCGACGGTGATGGTCGTGTTTCGCGCCGCGGACGGAGCGTCCCGTGGCCGCTGAACGGGCGTTCACCGCTTCGCTGGCGCGGTTCTTCGGCGGCGCTCGCGGCGTGCGTGTCGGCATCGGCGACGACGCGGCGGTGGTGCACAACCGCGGGGCCTCGTCGGTCGTGTGCTGCGATCCGGTGGTCGAGGGCGTGCACTTCGGCGCTTCCGACGACGCGGCGCTGGTCGGCCGCAAGGCCGTGAACCGCAACCTGGCCGACCTCGCCGCCATGGGCGCGAGTGCGGACTGGCTGGTGGTCTCGCTGGTGCTGCCGGCGGCGCTGGCGGCCCGGCGGCGGACCCGCCTGCTGCACGGCATCCGCGCGGCGGCGCGCGCGGGTGGGGCTGTGGTCGTCGGCGGCGACGTCGCCGTGCACGACGGGCCGCTGATCGTGACCGTCACCGCCATCGGGCATCTGCCCGGACGGGCGCTGCGGAGGAACGCGGCGCGGGTCGGCGACACGCTGCACGTGAGCGGGTCCCTCGGCGGTTCGCGCGCGGGCAGCCATCTGCGGTTCCGCCCGCCGCTCGCCGTCGGACGCTGGCTGGCGGCGCAGTCCGCGGTGCACGCGGCGATCGACGTCAGCGACGGACTGCTGCTGGACCTGGCGACCGTTCTCGCCGCGAGCGGCGGGCTCGGTGCCGAACTGGACGCCAGCGCCGTGCCGATCACTGCGACGGCGCGCCGCGCGGCCCGCGGCGACTCGGCGGCGGCGCTGCGGGCGGCGTTGACCGACGGCGAAGACCATGTGCTGCTGTGGACGCAGGCGCGAGGGCGCCGCTTGCCGCCCGGTGGCCCGCTGTCGGCCCGCGCGCGCCGATCGCTCGGCCGGGTGGTCGCAGCCCCAGGACTGTGGCTGGTCGACGGCGCGTCCCGCGTTCGCCTCGCCGCGGAGGGATGGCAGCATGCGTTGCGGTGAGGTCGTTCACGAACGCGAGCTGCCGGCGGACCCGGCGGCGACCGAACGGCTCGGCGCGTGGCTCGGCGAGCACCTGGTGCCGGGCGACGTGCTTGGCCTGGTCGGCGAGCTCGGGGCCGGCAAGACGACGCTGGTGCGGGGGTTGGCGCGTGGACTCGGTGTCGACGATCCGGACGCCGTCAGCAGCCCGACCTACCTGCTGGTGATCGAACACCCGGGCCGCGCCCGGCTGCTGCACGCCGACGCCTACCTGCCGGGCAAGCTGCTCGCGTTCCTGGACGACGGCGGTCTCGAGTACCTGGTCGATCCGACGGCGGTGGTGGTCGTCGAGTGGGCGGACCGCGTCCGCCAGCACCTGCCGGCCCGCACCCTGTGGCTCGAACTCGGCATGGCACCGGGGGGTGGGCGCCACGTCCGGCTGACCACCGCGGGGGCGACGGACTACCCCTGGCTCGCTGCTTTGCCGAAGATGCCCTGAACCCGGCCGGGTCCGCGCCGTTGTGCGCACCGTCCCTGCCGCCTGGTCCGCGTGAAGCCGTTCCCGAGCAAGCCCGACGCCGAACCCGAGGTCGACCACCTCGCGCGCTACCGCGAGGGCGAGCCCAACGCGTTCCGCCAGCTCGTCGACGCCTGGCGTGACCGCATGCTGCAGTTCTTCTACCGGCTGTGCTGGGATCGCGACCGCGCCGAGGATCTGGTGCAGGATCTGTTCCTGAAGCTGATCCTGGCCAGCAAGCGCTACCGCCCCGAGGGGCGCATGTCGACGTTCGTCTACCGCGTCGCGACGAACCTCTGGATCGACCACTACCGCCAGCAGCGTCCACGCCCACGCTTCCACTCCTTCGACCAGGTCGTGCTGCCGGGCGACGACGCGCCGAGCACGATCGAGTACGCGGGTCCCGACGTGGCGCCGCCGCAACTGCTCGCCGACGGCGAAGAGAAGGCGGCGATGCGGCGTGCGCTCGAGCGGCTCACCGAACCGCACCGCCTCGTGTTCGAACTCGCCGTCTACCAGGAACGGCCGTACGGCGAGATCAGCGAGTTGCTGAAGATCCCGGTCGGCACGGTGAAGTCGCGCATGCACAACGCGGTCGCCGCGTTGAAGCAGATGCTGGCGGCCCGCACGCCGGATGAGTCGGCTCGGCGGCAGACCGGGGGTGCGGGGTGAGTGCCGTTCCGGGTCCAAGCGATGGGGACGCGCTCGGCGAGCTGGGGGCGATGGACCTGGTGCTCGGGCAGGGAACGACCCTGCAGCAGACCCGCGCCCGCCTTCGGATGCAGGAGGATCCGACGGCGATGCTCGAGGTCGCCGACGCGGTGGCGTTCGTCGAGCACTGGCGGGAACTCGGCGTCGAACCGGGGCCGACGTTCGCGTTGCGGATGGCGGCCGTGCAACAGCGAGCCGAACGCCACCTCGTCGCGCGGCATGGCCCGCCGCAGCGGCCACGGCGATGGCTCGGACCGGTGCTCGGCATCGCGGCGGCGGCGGCGGTCTTCGCGGCGTTGTCCTGGTGGGATCCGCTCGGTCGGGTGCAGCGGGAACGCCAGGGAGCGGTCGGCAACGGGTTGCAGCTCGCCGGCGCGAGCCAGCGTGGGCCCGACTACGAGGTCGAATCGAGCCCGGTGCCGCTCGTGCAGGATGTTTCCTGGCAGACGGACGTCGCGAGCATGCGTCAGCGGCTCGACCAGGAGCAGGCCGTGCACCTGCGTGAGGCGCTCGATGCCGGACTCGCCGCCGCGCCGGATCCGCTCGGCCGCTACCTGGAATCGCGCAATGCGCTCGAGTTCGCCCGGCTCGACCACGAACTGCGCGCGAGCGCTTCGTTGCGGCGCGAGGCCTTGGTGCGCCAGGGTGGCATTCCGGCGGCGGACGTGCGCGTCCAGCAGTTCGCCGACGCGATCGCCGGGCAACTGCTCGACGCCATCGCCGCGGACGATGCCGACATTGCGACCATCGCCCTGGCGGCGCGGGCGTTGATCGCCGCCGGACCCGCCGACGGCAGCCGTGCGGCGGCGCTGCACGCCGCTTCGGGTTGGCTGGCGGCGGCGTTGCCCACCGCGGACCTGTCGAATCTCGCGCACGGACTCGCGGCGATGGTCGAGATTGCCGCGCTCGACGGCGATCGCCAGCGCCTCGTCGCCCGCGAAGGTCGCCGGCTCGTCGCGTCGATCGTCCAGGTCGACGGCGAGAACTGGGGCCGCCGCCTGCCCGAACTGCTCGGCCGGCGCGTGTCGGCAGCCGCCGTTGGCGACGCCGGCCGGGTGGTGGCGGCGTTGCCGGGCTTCGGCGTCGACGTCGAACACTGCGCCGTCGTCCGCGGCCTCCTGCTCGGCGCCCTGCGCACGCGCCGCGCCGCCGGCGAGGACAGTGCCGCACTGCTCGGGGCCATGCTCTACGGCTTCGCCGACTCGATGGCGTCCGAGGAGCGCGAGCGGCTCGAACTGCAGATCCGTCGCTGGAAGCCGGTTCGGCTGGCGCCGGACTTCGCCACCGTGCAACAGATGGCCTGGGGCATCGCGCCCGGCCGGCCGGGGTTCACGCGCATGCAGGGCGAACTGCGGCAGGTCGCGGTCTGCCCGGACCCGCTCGAACTCGCCACGCGCGCTGCCTTGTGCCTGTGCCTGGCGACCGGCTACGCGGCGTTCGACGCCGGCATCCGGCCAGCCCTGGCGGCCGGCAGCTGAGTTTCCCTGGGCTTCCTGGGCAGCGGCCTGTAGCACGTCGCTCGCGCCGTGTGGTGACGCCACGACGGTGAGCAACTAGCTGCCACGATGCCGTTCCGTCCGTCCGCGTGCGCGTTGTCCGTTCCCGCCGTCTGCCTGCTGGCTGCCGCCGTCGCCGGGCAGGTGGTGCCGCCCGCGGACGGCAATCCGTACCGCCTCGAGCCGTTCCACGCCGACTTCCCGGTGGCCCTGGTGTATCCGCCGAACAACGGCGCCGAATACGTGCGCACGCGCCGGCAGATCCTCGAGCGGCTCGCCGCGAACCTGCAGGGCAACGTGCGGTCGGAGGCCTGGCGGATCGCGACGGAGTTCTACTGGCGCGCCCCCGAGGATGCGGTCGAACCGTTGATCGAGGCGCTGGACCAGGCGATGGGCGACCCGGCGTTCGGGGACGTGGCGCGGAACCGCATCGAGGCGATGGCGCGCATGGGGCGCGAGGACTTCGACCCGGCCCTGCGGCGCGCACTGCAGCACAAGAACCCGACCGTGCAGCAGGCGGCGTTCGCCGCGCTGGGCACCTGCGGGACGACAAAGACGCTGCGCGAGATCGCCGGTGCGTTCCCGCAGATGGACGGGCGCGCTCGCGGCGCCTGGCTGCGCGCCGTGCGTACGAAGTTGGGCGACGACGGCGTCGATCTGCTGGCGCAGGCCATGAACGGCCCGTTCCCGGCGGCGGTGCGTGATCAGGTGCTGAAGGAAGCGCTGCAGTTGCCGCCGGCACAGGCGGCGCGCGTGCTGCGTGGACGCTGGCCCGAGGCGGTCGGCGAGTTCCAGGCGATCATCGCCGGCGTGTTGCATGCCGCGGGCGACACTGCCGGCACGGTGTGGCTGCACGAGGCACTGGGCAGCGAGGACCTCGGCAAGCTGGTGTTCGCGGTCCGTCACTGCGCCTTCGGCGCGCCCGGCGAACTCCGGGATTCGCTGTTGCGCGCCTCGACGCACCTGCGCACCGAGGTGCGGCTCGAGGTCGCGAAGACGCTGGTGCGCGTGCCGGGTGAGGACGTCGCCGATGTCTACGAAGTTCTGGCGTCGCCGGACGAACCGTGGGACACGCGGGCCATTGCGTTGCGGGAGCTGACGCGGCGCGGACGCACGGCCACGGTCACCGTGCTGCTCGAAGAACTGGCGACGGCCGCGGGCACCCGGCTGCAGTCGCTGGTCAACCAACTGTCCGCGAGTGGCGATCCGCGGGCGGTGCCGGTGTTGGTCGAGCGCTTCCAGAAGGCCCCGGCCGGCGAGTCGCGGCCTTTCCTGCAGGCCTTGTCGCAGAACCACACCGAAGCGTCGGCGCGCGCCTTGTTCGCGTTGTTTCGCGGACCCGAACGGGTGGTGGGCCGCGGTGCAAACGGCGACATGACGACGCGCAACTACCTGCCGATGATGCTGATGAACGTGCGCGGCTCCGAACGGGTGGTGCTCGCGGAGTACCGCGCGATGCCGCGCGAGGAGTGGCGGTTGCGCGCACCGATGCTCCAGGTGCTGGCCGGCATCGCCGCGGACCGCAACGACCCCGCGCTGCAAGCCGACTTCATCGCTCCCGTGCGCGAGGTGTTGTTCGACCGCGAGGAGTTGCCGCAGATGCGCGTGCTGGCGCTCAACCTGATGACCCTGCCGGCACTGACGATCGACGACGTGCTGGCCTTGAAGAACGGCCTTCGCCAGGAGGCGGCTGGCCTGCGGGCGCTGTTCGCCGATTTCCTGATCGACGCCTTCTGACGTCGACGGCCGGCGCCGTCGAGCCGTCAGTAGAGGATCCAGCGTTCGTCCGCGCGCGCGCGGTACGAGATCGTCGGGGCCGATCCGGCGATGAGCGGCGCCTGCGCCGCCCCGGGTGGCGGTCGGTAGTCGCCGAGACCGCGGTAGTTGGCGGTCAGGTTGCGGGTGTAGGCGCGCGGCGCGGCCTCGGCGTGGAAGAACACGCAATGGCCCGGTCCGGTCGCCGCCAGCGGCCAGGCCAGCACCTCGCGTGTCGGCACCGCGTCCCGCGCGACCACGGCGTCGGGCGGCAACGGCGCCATCGCCAGTTGGAAGGCGTAGTGCTTGTTGCGCAGCACGAGCAAGGTCCCCGGGATCGGCGGCTCGACGACCTCGAGGTCGTCGATGTGCTCGGCGGAAGCGCCGGCCAGCAGCCAGAACCGACCCTGCAGCAGTTCCCCGTCGGCGGCCATGTCCGCGGGCGACAGTTCGTTGCCGGCCTGGAGCAGCAGTGCCGCGATGCGATCGGCGCGTCGTTCCACGCGCGTCGTGCGGGCAGCCGCCAGCCACGGCAGCCAGACGCTGAACGCGATCAGCCCGGCCCCGGCGACGAGGTACCAAGGCATCGGGTGGGTCCATCGCGACCGCCGCCAGTGGTCCATGCCGGGAGTATCGGCGGCGCCAACCGCCGACGCCACCGCGCGCTCGTGCCCTTGCGTCCGGTTCCGCGACCGTCGTGGCGAGGGGGTCAAGGCCGGCCGTGGTCGGCCCGATAACGACCGACGGCGACGGCGCCGCACCACCGAGGAGACGCATGACGATTCGCAACCAGGGCGACCAGGGCTTCGACGACTTCCGCAAGGAACGCAAGCGCATCCAGGCGAAGGTCGGCCGCCAGACGCCGCTGCAGGAGTACCAGAACCACGCGCTGCGCGAGCTGGAGCAGGCGGAGGAACGGGAGGTGCGCGAGCAGCAGCTCACGCGCGAAGTGCACGACTTCTTCGCTGCGGCGACGCGCCAGGCAGCCTCGATCGTCGACAAGGTCGCCCGCGACGCCGAACGCGAGGCCGGCCAACGTGTCGAGCAGGAGATGGAGTCGTTCCTGTTCGACTCGCTCGCGCGCATGAACACGTTCGTGCTGACGGTGCTCAAGGAGCGCCGCGGTTCGATCGCCGAGACGCGGAAGGAGCCGAGCGTCGGCAACCTCGTCGGCCGCTTGCTCGACGAGTTCCGCAGTGAAGGTACCGCCGAAGTCGGCGACAAACACATCGGGCAGGATCCGTTCGCGACGCTCGTCGACGACGTGCAGCGTGAGTTCCGCGAACAGGTCGGCGCCCCGCGCAGCACGGACGAGGACGCCGCCCCGATCGAGCAGCACCTGGTCGCCGCGGTCGACAATGGCACCCCGGCCGAAGAGGTCGAGGCGGCCGAGCCGCCCGTCGAAGCACCGCAGGAGGCCAGCGGCCCGGCACCGGTCGCGGACACCAAGGCATCCGGCGGCAGCGACGAGCTCGACCGCCTCAAGGAGGCGCTGAAGAGCATGGTGCGGCAGGGCCTGATGACGCGCGAGGAAGCGAAGGCGGCGTGGCAGGTGCGCCTGCAGGCGCTCGCCGCGAACCCCTGAGCGCGTTCAGGTCGGCGCGATCACGCGCGCGATCCGTCGCGCCGGCAGGATCGCGGCGGCGATCGCCGCCGCCACGATCGGTTGGCCGGCGGCCCACGTGAGCAGCGCGGCGTAGAGCATCGTGCCGAGCAGCAGCCAGCCCATCGACCGGCGGATCGCCGCCTGATCCCAGCTGCGCCTCTGCGCGTTGCGGCGCAGGAACACCAGCAGCGGCAGCACCGCGAACGCGGGTGCGGGCCACAAGCCGTTCTGCACGGTGACGATGCCGACCAGCGCCACGATCGGCGGCGCGGTCTGCACCGCGCTGATCGCGCGCGGCGACACCGACGGCTCGTCCTCGAAGATGCCGAGGATCGTCACTGCGGCGATGTAGGCGCCGTAGCACCACGCAGCGATGACGAGGTCGCGCGCGCGGTCGGGATCGAGGGTTGCTTCGGTCGCGGCGGCGATCGCCAGCGCCATCGCGAGGTTCAACCCGCGCAGGCATGCCATGCCGAGGACGCCGAGCCAGGCGACGCGCTTGCCGGCGAAGTCGTAGGCGAGGACGAGTGCTGCGAGCAGCCCGTGGTAGTGCCGGCACGGCGACAGCACCACGGCCAGCACCAGCAGCATGCCGCCGAGCCCGCACGCGAACGGCACCGACACGTCGCCGCGCGGCAGCGGGCGTTCGGGCCGCTGCTCGGCGTCCAGGCGCCGGTCGGCGACGTCGTTCCAGACCATGCCGGCGGCGTAGAGCAGGCCGCTGGCGACCGCGGCCCGAGCGACCGTGGCCTGCAACGGCAGGCCGGCCACCGCGGCCCCGGCGACGACGTCGGCGATCGGCGAGAACACCGTGCCGATGCGGAGCAGGCGGAGGATCGGCAGCAGGCGGGGCACGGGCTCAGAACAGCTGCAGGATGTCGTTGTAGGTGACGAACAGCAGCAGCATCAGCACGAAGACGAGGCCGACGATCTGGCTGTAGCCGAACACGCGCTCGCTGACTGGCGAGCCCTTGATCTTCTCGATCAGCACGAAGAGCAGGTGGCCGCCGTCGAGCACGGGGATCGGCAGCAGGTTCACGAACGCGAGGTTCAGGCTCAGCATCGCGAGCAGGTAGAAGAACCAGCTCGGTCCACGTTGCGCCGCCTGGTAGCTGACCTGGCTGATGCGGATGATGCCGCCGAGGTTCTTCGCGCCGACGTCGCCGGTGACCATGCGCTTCAGCGTGACGTAGAGCTGCTTCAGCATGTCGAGCGACATTCGCGTGCCGAGCGCCAGCGCGGCGCCGAACGACTCCGCGCGCACGAGCTCGGTGCGATACGCGAGTTGCGGCATGAGTCCGGTCTCGACCTGGGCGGCGGCCTGCGCCGTCAGCAGGAGGTCGCGGCGGTGCTCGAGCCGCAACTCGCCGGTCGCGGCGTCGAGGAACGTCCCGGCCGTGATCTGCGCCGGATCGAGGCTCGCAATGGTGATCGGCAACGCGCGGCCGTCGCTGCGTTCGATCGCCTTGCGCAGGTCGTCGAAGCTGCCGACCGGCTGGCCTTCGATCACGGCGATGCGTTCGCCGGCGCGTAGGCCCGCGAGCGCCGCCGGGGCGTTGGCCGAAGGCAGCAGCATCAGGCTGTCGTCCCCGCGCAGCACGATCGCCGCGGCGAGGCCCGCTCGGTCGGCAGCGCTCGCCGGCTGCTCGAGCACGACGACTGCGGCGTTGCGTCGGACGTGGATGCGCAGGGTCGCCGGTCCGGTCGCGGCGACCGCGAGGTCCCCGCTGGTGAACGGCACGCCGTCGATCGCGAGCAGCACGTCGCCGCGCTGCAGGCCGAGCCGCGCGACGAATGCCGCATCGTGGCGGATGCCGCGGACCTGGCGCGGCAGCGGCTGCACGCCGATGCGGAGCGAGTCCTGCTTGCCGTTGGGCCGCGGCGTGATGCGCACGTCGCGCTCGGCGTCGCCGGTTCGCACGCGCGCGACGAACGGGTCGGCCCCGTCGAGCGTCGCCAGCACGTCGGCCAGCGTGGCGCCCGCGGGCGCCTTGCCGTCGATGGCGACCAGCACGTCGCCCTCCGCCAGCCCGGCCGCCGCGGCGACGCTGCCTTCGGCGATGCGCAGCTTCGGCAGGCCGGCGGTCGCGGCGACGACGCCGAGCTCGAACAGCCCGCTCGCGGCGTTCCACTGCGGCAGCACCGTGACTTCCCGTTCTTCGCCGGCTTCGTTGCGCAGCAGCAGCGGCGTCGGGCGCCCGCCGGTCAGTGCGGCCTCGACGAACAGGTTGTCGAACGACAGCAGTCGCTTGCCAGCGATGGCGACGATGCGATCGCTCGGCGCGACCCCGGCTTCCCAGCAGGCGCCACCCCGTTCGACGGCGCCGACGACCGGCGCGGTGAAGTCGACGCCGGCGGCGAACACGAGCGGGAAGGCGACCAGCGCGAACAGCAGGTTCATCAGCACGCCGCCGCACCAGTACAGCGTGCGCTGGCCGACCGACTTCGAGTGCAGCGACTCCGCCGCGGGCCAGCGATGGTCGGCAGGATCCTGGCCGGCGACCATCACGTAGCCACCGAACGGCACGGCCGAGAGCCGGAAGTCGGTGCCGCGCCAGACGAACCCGAGGATCCGAGGCCCGAAGCCGAGCGAGAACCGTTCGACGCGTACGCCGGCGAGGCGCGCCGCGAGGAAGTGGCCGAGCTCGTGCACGAAGATCAGCAAGCCGATCCCGAGCGCGGCGAACAAGACGCTGGAGAAGTCCATCAGGAAGTGCGGGCGGGCCGGGGCGGAGACTGCGCGCCGACGAAGTCCTCGGCGAGGGCGCGGGCCTCGGCGTCGGCGGCGAGCGCGCAGGCCAGCGACCGCAGCGGCCGGCTCGCGCGCGCGGCCAGCACGGCGGCGCTGGTCGCGGTGATCGCCGGGAACGGAATGCGCCCGGCCAGGAACGCGGCGGTGGCGACTTCGTCGGCGGCGTTCAGCCGCGCGCCGGCATCGCCGCCGGAGCGCAGCGCGTCGTAGGCCAGTCCGACCGCCGGATAGCGGGCCTCGTCGAGCGGTTCGAACTCGAGCGAGCGCCAACGAACAGGGTCGAACGGTTCGAAGGCGGCGGGCAGCCGTTCGGGCCAGCCGAGGCAGAACAGGATCGGCACGCGCATGTCGGGCACGCCACACTGCGCGAGCATCGAGCCGTCGACGAACTCGACCATCGAGTGCACGATGCTCTGCGGATGCAGCACGACGCGGATCGCCGCCGGGGCCGCGTCGAACAGCCAGTGCGCCTCGAGCACTTCGAACGCCTTGTTCATCATCGTCGCGCTGCCGATGGTGATGCGTGGACCCATGCGCCACGTCGGGTGCTGCAGCGCTTCGGCGACGGTGATCGCATCGAAGGTCGACAACGACCGCGTGCGGAACGGGCCGCCCGACCCGGTCAGCCACAACCGGCGGATCGCGCGCGGCTCCTCGCCGTCCAGGCACTGGAAGATCGCGCAGTGTTCGCTGTCGACCGGCAGGATGCGTGCGCCGCGGGCGCGGGCCAGCGGCATCAGGTACTCGCCGGCGGCGACCAGCGATTCCTTGTTGGCCAGCGCCAGCGTGCGGCCGTTGGCGAGCGTCCACTCGGACGCGGCGAGGCCGGCAGCCCCGGTGATGGCGTTCAGCACGACGTCCGGTCGCGTCGCGTCGAGCGCGGCCAGCAGGCCTTCGGGGCCGGCGTGGAAGCGCACACCGCCCGGCAGGTTCGGCGCGGTCACGGTGCCGGTCAGGCACGCCGCCAGCGGACGGTGCACCGCCGCGGCGGCGGCGAGCGCATCGGCCGAGCTGTGCGCCGCGAGCAGGACCACGGCGAAGCGGTCGTGGTTCTGCTCGAGGATCTGCAGGGCCTGACGGCCCACCGAGCCCGAGCAACCGAGGATCGCCACGGAACGACGCGCCACGGCGCGATCATGAAGGCGACCCCGGCGAATGCAACGGCCCGCCACCCGGTTGCGACGGCGGGACGCCGTTCGCATCATCCGTGCATGCGGATCGTGTGCGCCGTCGTTGCGGGTCTGGCGTCGGCGCTCGTGCTGCGCGCGCAGGACGAGGCGGCGTTCGTCGCCGCGCTGGCGCGCGCCGAGGCGGCTTCGCCGGACGAACGCGCTGCCGCCGCGGCGGCGGCACTCGAGCAGTTCCTCGGCTTGCACGACGAAGGCGTGCGCGAGCGCCACGAAGTCGCCGGCGTCGCGATGGCGTTGGCCGCGGACCGGCTGCCGCTCGCCGTGGAGTTGGCGACCGCGGCGCGGGCACGGCGGCCGCACGAGCCACGACTCGTGCGTTGCCACCTGACGGCGCTGCTGCGGCAGGGCGCGTTCGTGGAGTTCGTCGACCTGGCGCGTGTCGACCTCGCCGCGGCGCGCGACGCGGTGCACGCGGTGTTCGTGGCGGAAGAGGCCCGGCTGCTGCCGCTGGCCGAGCAGAGGCTGCGCAGTGGCGACACTGCCCGCGGGCGCTTCGTGTTCGCGACCTTGGCCGAAGTCGAGCCGCCGGCGAGCCATCGCCTCGGCAACTTCGCGCTGTGCCTGCGCCAGCTCGGCGAGCTCGAGGCGGCGCGCGCGGCCTACGAACGTGGGCTGGTCCTGGCGCCGGACGACCTCGACCTGCGCAACGACTACGGCCTGTTCCTGCGCGCCACCGGCGACCTGCCCGGCGCCGTGCGTGCGTTCGAGGCGGCCTGGCGGCTCGATCAGTCGCGCCCGCCCGAACTGCGGGGCCGTGGTCCCGCGATCACCAACCTCGTGCACCTGGCCGCCACGCGTCCTGGTGTGCTGCCGCGCGACCCGATTCCCGACGCCGCGGTTGCGCTCGCCGTTCGGCCCGACGCGACGATGCTGAAACGGCTCGTGCTCGACGTCGTCGCCGACCGGCTCGGGGCGCGTCGCTGAGCGGGCGGTGGGGTGGTGACGGGCCGGAGCCGGCGCTAACGTGGTGGCGACCCCTGGGCGGTTCTCGCGGCGATTGGCAGCGGGCCGCCCGCGACTCCTGCCGTCGAGGACCCGCCTGATGACGTTCCTGGTTCCGCTCGCGCTGCTCTCCGTGTCGTTGTCCTGGACTCCGGTGCCGCAAGGCGGCCAGGATCCCGGCAACGGCAAACCGGCGATCCTGACTCCTGCGGAGCAGCAGAGCCTGCGCGACAAGCTGGCGAAGTTCCTGCAGGACGACGCCACCTACTCGTTGTCGACCGGCAAGGACCGCGAGAAGGCGCGGCGCGCGGTCGACAAGAGCAAGGACGCGATGGAGGAGGCGTGGAACAAGACCAAGTCGAAGGGGGACCTGCTCGCGTCGCCGGTCGACCTGCGGGCGATCTACGAGAACTGCTTCCTGCTCAAGCCGTCGCCGGTTGCCGCGGGCAGCCTGCGCAAGGAGACGATCAAGGAGGAGGGCCTCGAGTACTGGTACTACCTGCCCAAGGCCTACAAGGAGAAGGTCCCGTCGCGCACGCTCATCGTGCTGCCGGGTACGTCTGGCGCCGCCGCCGGGGCCGGGTGGGTGAAGACTCAGGACTACTTCAACGCCACGTGGGACAAGGCAGCACTGCTGGCCGATGCGATCGTGCACCTGCCGTCGCCGCCGGCCGGGCTCGAACTGGACCCGATCCCCGACTGGACGCGCGAGGGCGCGGAGGCCGAAGAGCAGCGCCGCATCATCCTGATGTGGGCGACGTTCTCGGAGGTGATGCGCACGTTCAACGTCGAGCGCAGCCGCGTCTTCCTCGACTGTGGCCGTGGTGCGTGCGGCTTCGGCCTGCGGTTCGTGACGATGTTCCCGGACCGGTTCGCTGGCGTCGTGCTGCGCGCGCCGACCGAGGTCGACGACCTGCGGCTCGGCAGTTTGCTCGGCATGCCGGTGCTGCTGCTGAAGACCGCGGCGACCGCCGGCGTCGTCGACGCGCTGCAGAAGCGGCTCGAGGACCAGTCGCCGGGGAGCACGAAGGTGCTCGAAGCGGCGGACGAGTATCCGCACCGCGAGTCGACGGCCGCGATCGAGGCCTGGCTGGCGGAGCGGCGCCGCGTCATGGTGCCCAAGCGCGTCGTGATCGAACCCAACCACGACCGCCACAACCGCGCCTACTGGGTCGACATCGACACGGCCGAACTGCTGGCGACCGCCGCGCCCGACAAGAAGCCGCGCATCGAGGCCGAGGCCGATCGCGCCGCCAACCGCATCACGGTGAAGACGGTCGGGGTCGAGCGGTTCACGTTGTTCCTCAACGACGACCTCGTCGACCTCGACAAGGAGTTCACGGTCGTCATCAACGACAAGGCGATCACCGAGAAGAAGACGCGCAACGTCCGCGATCTGCGCGAACGCGTGATCAGCCGCAACGACTGGGAGTGCCTGTTCCCGGCCTCGTTCACCGCGACCGTGCCGAAGTAGTGGCTGCTCGCCCCGGCGACGTCGAACCACCGCTGCGGCTGCTCGCGGCCGGAGCCGCTGCCGCCCTTGCGGGTGCTGGCTGCATGGCGGCCGAGTTGTCGGCCGTGCGCCTGCTGGCTCCGAACTTCGGTGACAGTGCCTACGTCTGGACGAACGTCATCGGCGTGATCCTGGCCGCGCTCGCCACGGGAGCGTGCCTCGGTGCGCGATGGTCGCGGCGTGCGACGCTGCGCGGGCCGCTGATGACGGCGTGCGTGGCGGCGGGCGTCTGGCTCGCGGCCTCGCCGTGGGTGGCGCGCGCCGTCGGCTCGTGGCTGGTGCCGCCCGACCTGCCGCTCGACGCGGCGATGCCGGCACTGATTTCGGGCTCCTTCGTCGCGACGGCGATGTTGTTCGCGCCGGCGATGGTGGCCCTCGGTGCGGTGTCGCCGCTGCTGGTCACGTTCGTCGTGCGAAGCGGCACCGACGTGGGGCGAGCCGCCGGCGTCCTGAGTGCCGCCGGAACGATCGGCAGCCTGGCCGGCACGTTCGCGGCGACGCATTGGCTGGTGCCCACGTTCGGCTGCCGGATGGCGATGGCGATCTCGGCGGGCGCGTTGCTCACCGCCGGCATGCTGGTCGGTCCGCGGCGCCGCGCGATCGCCGGCGGCTTTGGCCTGCTGGCGATCGCGGGCTCGTTGTTGGCGGCGCGAGGGCCGCTGCGGGCGATCGATGCACCCGTGGAACTGCTCGAGGAAGTCGAGTCGCGCGTGCAGTTCCTGCAGGTGGTGCGTGATCCCACCGCGTCGCCAGCGACGGTGCTGCTCCGCATCAACGAAGGCCTGGACAGCTTCCACTCGGTGGCGATCGCCGGGTCGACGTTCACCGGTGGGCGCTACTACGACTGGCACGGGATCGCGCCGCTGCTGCTCACGCCCCCGGTCGTGCCGGCCGACCTGCGCGTGCTGTCGATCGGCGATGCCGCGGGTTCGCTGCGCGCGGTCTACGCGGGCGTGCATGCCGGTGCTCGGGTCGATGCCGTCGACATCGACGCCGCGGCGATGGCGCTCGGCGACCGGTGGTTTCCGGGACCGAAGGCGGACGGCGCCCGGTACGTCGTCGACGGTCGCGTGTTCGTCGACAACGCCACCGGGCGCTGGCACGTGATCCACGTCGACGCCTTTGCGCACCAGGTCTACGTGCCGGCGCACCTGGCGAGCCGCGAGTTCTTCGTCGCGCTGCGCGAACGGCTGCACGATGGCGGCGTGCTGGCCTGCAACGTCGGCGCACTGCACGCCGGCGACCCGGTGCTGCGGGCGATCGGCGCGACCGTCGCCGACGTGTTCGGCCATGCGCTGGCGTTCCAGGTCCCGAGGTCGCGCAACGCGCTGCTGGTCGCGGCGAAAGGGGCGCCGCCGCAGCCGGAGGCGATTGCGCGAGCGGTGCCGGCGGGGCTGTCCACGAGCGACCGGGAGCTGTGGGAACACGTGCTCGCGCGTACCGCCGCCGGACCCTGGGTCGACCTCGCGGGTGCAGCACCCGTGTTGCAGGACGACCGGCCCGAGCTCGATCGCCTGTTCGCAAGGAGCTACATCGTGCGGACGGACCCCGCGACGATCGTGTCGATGAACGGCCCCGAGGCTGCTGCCGGCGCCGAGAGCGCTGCCTATGCCGCCGCCGTGCGTTCGGACTGGACCGGCGTGCTCGCCGCGGTGCAACAGAGCCGCGAGGCGACGGCGACGCTGCGCGAGTACGCCGGGGATGCCCGTTGGTCGCTGCGATTGCACAACGGGGCGGCAGCCGAGTACGGCGCCGCGCTGGACCTCGCCGCGGACGCGGCGAGCCGGGACCGCTTGCGCGGCAAGCTGCGCGACGTGGCGCTCGACGCCGAGCCGTTGCAGCGAGCCGAACGCACCGCTCGGCGCAACGGCGTCTGGCAGTGGGCTCTGCTCGGGATCGGCGCCATCGTCGCCGCCTGGGCGTTCCGGGCCCGCTGAACGATCGACTTCAGAGGATGTCGAGGATGCCGCTCTGGCCGTTGGTGAGCGTCGTCGTGGACGCGCGGTAGTTGGTGTGCGTGGCGAACGTGCTGTTCCACGGCAGCGGATCCTTGTCGCAGATGCTGCCGAGTGCCACGGCGACGAAGGCGATGGTGAGTTCCGCGAGGTCGTCGTCGGCCAGCATGCCCAGCAGCGGCTCGATGCTGCGGCGGTCGCCGATCTGGCCCAGCGCCTGGGCGGCCGCGGAGAGCCGCAGCAGGTTGCCGCTGTCGGCGGCGAGTTCGGCGCACAGCAGGTCGTTCACCGACTGGTCGCCGATCAGGCCGAGCGCGCGCACGCACTGCATCAGCACGAACGGCCGCCGCGCCGAGGCCGCCATCGTGCTGCGCAGGTCTGGCAGCGAGCGCGGGTCGCGCAACAGGCCGAGGCCCAGTGCGACGTAGCCGGCGATGTCGTCGCGCTGCACGTTGGCGAGCAGCACCTTGCTCATCGGGTCGACGGCGTCGACGTGGCCGGCCAGACCGAGTGCGATCGCGAGGGCACCAATGGCACTCGGGTTCCGCGCCTCGGCGAACGCGGTGGCGAGCCGGTTGGAGAGCACGTCGTCGCGTTCGTCGGCGCCCGCGGCCGCGGCCGCCTCGCGTCGGCGTGCAGCGAGCACGCCGAGCGCCATCGCGCACCACGGCTGCTCGATCGCCTTGCCGGCCTGGTCGAACTCACGCAGCAGGGCCTCGCGCGCGCGGGCTCCGCCGATACGCGCGAGGGCGAGCAGCGCGAACGACCGGGTCTGCTGGTCGCGGTGGGTGCGGTGGCAGGCGAGCAGGAGCTCGGCCGCGGCGGCATCCGGCGAATCCGCGGCCTCCCAGCCGCTGCAGAGGCCACCGAGGGCCAGGGCGCACGACTGCGCGATGAACAGGTTGCTGCCGCGCGTGGTCGTGCCGCCGCCTGGTGCGGCCTCGAGGCTGCTGGCCAGGTCGGCTTGGAAGAGGTCTCGCCAGTAGGCCGCCGTCGGGTCGCCGGCGGGCAGGAGCCGGGCGATGGCCGGCGGCACGTGGGCCTGCAGCAGTCGTTCCCCCGCACCGAGGTCGCACAGGTACCAATCGCCGAGCGTCTGCACGATCTGGCGGCGGAGCAGCTTGGCAGCCGGCCCCGGCAACGAGCGGGGCAGCAGCGACAGGGCCTCGGCGGCGGCGACTCGCAGTTCGCGGCCGTAGTTGTTGGGAGACTCGAGGATCTGCAGCAAGGGGGCCGAGGCGTTGCGGGCCACGGTGGGGTCGTTCGTTCGAGCGAGGATCAGTCCAAGGCCGAAGGCTGCGAACGCGCGAGTGCGTTCGTTGACCGCAGCCTCGCCCGACAACGCGCGCGCACGGGCGTCGTCGAGCACGAGACTGCACAGTGCATCCAACTCCGCTTCGCCCTGCTGGCCGGCGATGCCGATCGCGAGGGCCGCCGTCTCGCGCCGTTCCTGGTCGTTGCTGGAGAGCAACGGAGTGAACAGATCGAGCAGCCGCCAATCCGGGGTGTCGCGGCCGATCTTCGCTAGGGCGACGGTGCAGCCCGAAACGACGTCGCGGCTCGTCGTTGTCCTCAGTCGTCGAGCCAGCGCTTCCGCGACCTTCGTGAGATCGTCCTCGGTCGGTCGCTGCACCGCGGTGCGCGGAAGCAAGGCGCGGCGGCCGCTCAGCAGCTCGTCTTCCGGCGTGCGCGACGGGGCATGGATCGCGTCGCGCAGGCGCAGGAACGGGTCCTTGCCGAACTCCCACCAGAACTCCCAGCGGCCGAGGTCGTCATCGAGGGCAATGCCGCGCGCCTTGCCGCCTGCGATGGTGCCGGAGGACGCCGAGGCGCCGCCACTCGTCGTCGGCGTCGAGGGGCCGCTTGTCGTTCCGGTCGAGCCGCTGTTGCCCGAGCCGCTGCTGGGTTGGGACTTCGAGGACGAGCCACTGCTCGAGTTCGATGGGGGAGCCACTTCGCCGGGGCCGCGGTATTGGCCGCCATGCGCGAGGGCGGGGTCGAGCAGGCTCGTGAGAACCAGCACGCGGAGGATCGTCGGCAAACGAGAGAAGGCCATGGGATCGTCAAAGCAACGGTCGTGCCTGGCGGGACGAAGCAGCGTCAGCAGGGTCGCAGCCGGAAACGAACAAGGGCGCGCGCAGCCGATGCTGCGCGCGCCCTTCGGGGCAGGCAATCGAGCGCCGGTCAGCGACCGGCGGCGATCACAGGATGTCGAGGATGCCCGTCGACTTGTTGGTCAGCGTCTCCACCGATGCGCGGTAGTTGATGTTCTGACCGATCTTGCTGTTCCACGGCATCGGCTCCTTGTCGGCGATGCCGCCGAGCGCCACCGCCGCGAACGCCCGCGACAGCTCCTGCAGCTTGTCGTCGAACAGCATCTTCTTCAGCGGCGCGATCGTGCGCTGGTCGCCGATGAAGCCGAGTGCGGACGCGATGGCCGACAGCTTGGCCAGGTTCGGCTCGCCGTCGGTCATCAGCTGCTGCAGCGTCTCGGCCACGCGCTTGTCGCCGAGTTTGCCGAGCGCGATCGCCGCCTGTTGCAGCAGCTCGGTGCGGCGCACCGACTGCTTGACGACGTTGTTGATGTCCTCGATCGAGGCGGTGTCGTTCATCAGCGCGAGGCCGATGGCGAGATAGCCGGCCATCTCTTCCTTCGCGACGTTGTCGAGCATGCGGCGGCGCATCTCGTCCGCGGCGTCACGTGCCTGGATCAGGCCGAGCGAGATCGCCAGAGCGCCCGTCAGGCTCACGTTCTTGCCGTCCTTGAGCTCCTTGGTCAGGGTTTCGGCCAGCACGGAGTCTTCGTAGGGAACGCCGGTCTTCTTGGCTTCCTCGTGCTTGAAGAACGTCAGCACGCCGAGCGCCAACGCGCACCACGGCTTCTGCTGGTCCTTGCTCGCCCGGTCGAACTCCTTCAGCAGGATGTCGCGGTTCTGCTTGCCGCCGATCAGGCCGAGGCTCAGCAGCGCGAAGTTGCGGGTCTGGACGTCCTTGTGGTTGCCCCACAACTCGAACAGCAGCTTGCTGTACTTCGCGTCCGTCGAGACCTTCTCGTCCTTGTCCTCGAACGGCTTGGCCAGGAGGCCGAGTGCTTGGGCGCACGACTGCGGGATGTAGATGCTCGAGCGCTTGACCTTGCCCTTCTCCTCCAGGTCGGCGGCGAACAGCTCCTTGAAGTGGTCGGCGCGATCGTGGTCGCGGCCGATCAGCTTGGCGATCGCCGTCGGGCAGTGCGACTGGATCAACTGCTCGCCCGAGCCGAGGCTCTTCATGTAGTACGACTCGAGTGCAGCCACCGCGTCGCCGAGCAGCGTCTTGGCGTCGTCGCTGGCGGTCCCGATGTTGAGGATCGACATCCCGTTGATGGCCGCGACCTTCAGGTTGCGGTTGCTGACCTGGTCGTTGGCGAGCACCTCCTTCATCGCCTCGAAGGCGCGACGCTTGATCTTGACGTCGGTGGTCTTGTTGGCGGTGAGGCCAAGGCCGTAGAGCGAGAACGAGCGCGTGCGGTCGTCGACCGAGCCACCCGCCGCGGCGCGTCCCTTGTCCTTGTCGAGGGCGAGGCCGACCAGCAGGTCCATCTCGATCTCGCCGGCGATCGCCGCGATGCCGAGCGACAGCGCGGCCGTCTCACGCACTTCCTGGTCCGCCTTCTTGAGGCGCGGAGTGAAGACGTCGATCAGTTTGAAGTCCGGGTGGTCGCGCCCGATCTTCGCCATGGCGACCATGCACGACGAGTTGATGTCGCGCTGTTCGGTGGAGTCGATCGCCTTCTTCAGCGCCGGCAGGATCTCGCCATTGATCTGCTCGTCGGTTGGCTTCAGCGAGTCCTTGGCGTCGTTGCGGCGCGTCGAGCCGAGGTAGAAGTCGTCGCTACCGGTCGTCGGACCGCCCGCCTGCACGGCATCCTTCAGGCGGATGAACGGGTCCTTGTTGAACTCCCACCAGTAGTTCCAGGTGGTGAGGTCGTCTTCGATCTGGGCGCCACGGCCACCGGTCGTCGGACCGCGGCCGCCACCGGGGGCACCGGGGCCGCCCGTCGACGGGCCAGCCGGGCCGCCGGTCGCCGGACCGGACGGGGCCGGGGCGCTCGGGCCAGCAGGGCCGCCGGTCGTGGGCCCGGCAGGGCCGCCGGACTTGCCGCCGCCGCCGGGGCTCGGCGGGACGACGTCGCCCGGGCCGCGATACTGACCGCCGTGGGCATTGGCGGTCTCGGGCAGGAGCGCGAGCAGGCCCGCGCAGCAGAGACCAGAAAGCACGAACTTCTTCATGAGCAGCTCCGTGAGGAATGTCGAACGCGCCCCGTGGACGAGAGCGAGGGCTGGACCGGGTGCGCGGGCAATGTAGCCAAGACTGTTGCGGCGATGCAAAACCGGGACCAACCCTCTTTCGTGTTCCGGCAGCGACATCCCGGGGTTGGTTGTTACCCCACGGGAACAACAACCGCCGGTTAGCGCCGCAGCAGCCGCAGCACGCCAGGGTGGACGTTCGGTGCGGCCGCCACCGAAGGGGTGTGCTCGATGGTCAGGTCGCGGAACGGCAGGATCGCGCGGCCCGCCCAGTCCGTGAATCGGCCCCCGGCTTCGACGACGACCAGCCCCGCGGCGGCGAGGTCCCAGATGCGACCCTGCTCCTGGACGTTGGCGTCCAACCGGCCGCAGGCCACGTCGGCGAGTTGGGTGACCGTGCTGCCGAGCGTGCGGATGCGTCCGCCGCGGCGTTGCAGGCGCGCCAGGAAGGCGAGCCGCTGCTGGCCGCGGAACCACTGGCAGCCCAGCATCGCCCCATCGTCGAGGCGGCCGTCCGGGATGCGCAGCCGGCGCCCCGCGCGTCGCGCCCCGCCGCCGAGCACCGCGTCGTAGGTGGCGTTCTCCGGCGCGCAGTGGATGGCGGCGAGCACCGGCTGGCCGCGATGCAGCAGGGCGACGGCGACGGCGAAGTGATGGAGTTCGCGCGCGAAGTTGCTGGTGCCGTCGATCGGGTCGACCACCCAGAGCAGGGGCCGGTCCAACTCGCGCGGGGCGGATTCCTCGCCGAGGAACCCCGCCTCGGGCAGCAGCCTCGTCAGGGCCCGGCGCAGCCAGGCTTCCGTGCGCACGTCCACCGCGGTGACGAAGTCCCCGAGGCCTTTGCGCGCGACGTCGGCCGGGCGCACCCGCTGCTGCGCGCGCGCAATCCGCAGGCCCGCGGCGCTGACGAGGGCGAGCACCGGAACACGCAGGCGCTTCGCCGTCCGCACGGCGGCGATCCGATCAGGGGCACTCATCGAGGCCGCATCGTCGGTGGCGCGTGATGCCACGCAAGGGGCAGGTCGCGCGGAGGACGATTGCCGGAGATCGCGCGTGTCGCGCCCAGCAGCGCTTGCTACAACGCCGACGCGCATGGCTCACGTCGTGTCCTCGCCTTTGCCCGCCCGTGCCGTGGTCGGGGCGATGTTCGTCGTCGCCGTGGCCGGCTGCGTGAGTCGGCCCGAACCGGCGACCCGGGCGTTCGCGCGCGTCGAAGCGGCGCCGAGCCCAGCCCCGGCGGCCGTGCCCGACGCGCCGCGCGCTGCCAGCCGCGGCTCCGAAGAGCTGGCGCCGGTGGGCGAGCGCGAGTTGCGCGAGGCGTTCGCGGCAGCGCCCGACCTCGACCAGCCGGCCCACGAACTCGCCGCGTTCCTCGCCGCCGACGAACGGCACGCCGAGGCCCTGGTCGTCGTCGAACTGGCGTTGCAGCGAGGCGGCGGCGAGTCGTTGCAGATCGTGCGCGCCGGCCTGCTGCGTGATCTTGGCCAACGGCACGAAGCACTCGCCACGCTCGAGGCGCTGCTCGCGGCGGGGGCCGATCTGCATCCGGGCCTGCGGCTCGAAGTCGCCGAACTGGCCTGGCTCGAAGGCCAGGACGAAGCGGCGCGTCGCATCGTCGCCGAACTGCAGGCAGCCCCGGGGCATGCCGCCTGGCTCCACGCAGCCCCCGTCGAGGCGCGGCGACTGCTGGCGGCGATCGCCGCGGGCGATGGCGTGCACCGCATGCGCGTTCGCGACCTGCTCGGCAACCTGCGCGGTGCGCCGCTGGCGAGCGAACGGATCGCCGCGCTCGAGCGCCTGCTCGACCAATCGGGTCTCGACCCGACGGCGTACGACGCGGTGGCCGAGCACGCGCTCACGATCGCACTGCACGACGCCTCGCCGGCCGTGCGCGCGAGCGCCGTGCGCGGCGCACCCGAACGGAACGGCCTTGCAGCCGATGCGTGCGCGGTGGGGCTCGCCGACACCGACGCGCTGGTGCGCACCGTCGCCTCGGAACGCGCGGCTGCGGTGCTCGCTGGCGACGCGCTGCCGGCTCTGGTCGCTGCCTTGGCCGTCGAAACCGACGCCGCGGCCTTCGGAGCGCTGCACGCAGTCGTGCGGCGGTGGTTGCCGGCGCTGGCACCGCTGCCCGCCGGGGCTGCCGCGGACGCCGAAGTTCGCGCGCAGGCGATCGCCGTCGTGCAGTCCCGCCTGGCGCGTCCCGCCAACGAGCCATGATGCCCTTCTGCAGCAGACGACTTGCGTGTGCCGCGCTGACCGCCATCGTCGTCGGTTCGGGCGGCTGCACCGTCGCCGACAACCTCTCCGCCGGCGAGATCCTCGACGAGCTCGACGCGATCGTCACCGTGCGCCCTGCCGGCGCGGACACCAGCGTGCTCTATGCGTCGCGCGCCGAGGTCTCGCGATGGTTCGCGCGCACGTCGCTGCTGCTGTTGCCGATCCGCCCGGTGTTGGTGGTGATGCTCGGCGGTACGGCGAACGACGCGATCGCACTGCCGCGCGTGCACGTGCGCGAACTGCTGCGCGAACTGCCGGACGAGGTCGGCAGCGATCCCCTGCTGGCGGCGCTGGCGGCGTCGCGACTCGGATGGATCGCCGAGTACGAGCCCAACGCCCAGAGCCGCGTCGTCGCGATCGACGGCCTGGCCCGGATCGCGGTCGCGAGCGGGCTGCCGGTGTTCCAAGGCGACTTCGCCCGCCTTGGCGCGGTCGTCGATCCCGAGGCGTTCCTCGCCGCCAAGGCCGCCATCGCCATCGGCGCTCCGGCGGCCCGTGGTGCGGGTCCGTGGTCCGCGGCGGCGGCCGAGGCCTATGCGCGCGGGCTGACGTCGTTGACGGTGGCCCCGCTCGACAGCGGCGGCGGCCGACTGCGCCTGCTCGAAGAACTCACCGGCTTGTGGGTCGCCGAGGACGACGAGCGCGTGCTGCCGGCGGCCGAGGCGGCGGTGCGGACGGCGATGCAGTACGTCTTCGAAGGGGCCCTGCTGCGCATCGTGCAGGGGCGCGCGCCGGAGAACGTCGACCTGCGGCTGTGCGCGATGGAGCACGTGCGCGCGTTCGGCGGGCCAGCGAGCGTGCCGTTGCTGCTGGCGGTCATGGCGAGCACCGCCGACGAGTTCGCGCGCGGGGAGAGCCGCTTCGACCCGGATCCGCTGGTGCAGCTGCGGCTGATCCACTTCTGCGGGCAACTGCGCGGCGATCTCGCGACGTCGACGGTGCGGTTGCCGGGCCGCGATGGGCTGCCGTTGTCGCCGGTCGACTTCCTGGCGAACACGATCTTGACCGGGCGCGAGCACTATTCGAAGCTGCGGTTGCCGGCGCTGGTGGCGCTGACCTGGTCGCTGCAGCGACCGCGACTGGATCCGGATCCGGCATGGGTTCGGGAGTGGCGGGCGCAGCGCCGATAGCCGGCGTCCCGCATGCACACCCTCTGGTGCGACGAACCCATCGCCTACGACGGCAGCCAACTGCGGGCGCACTGGTTGTTCGCCCGGTTCGGGCTCGTCGGCGACGCGTGCGTCGGCTTCCGCGGGCCGTGCGCGGTGCAGCGCGACGAGATCGCGGACCTGGCCGACGTCGACGGCCCAGGCATCGCCGCCAACGACATGGTGCACTTCGTCTGGGAGTCGTTTCGCGAGACGGATCTGCTGCTCGCCGTGCACCGGCAGCGGTTGTTCGCGGCCCAGGCCGCGGAGGTGCTGGCACGGCTCGGCGCCACCGCCGCCGTGCGCCGTGACGGCGACGATCTGTGGGTCGGTGGTGGCAAGCTGTCGATCTCGATCGCGACGGTGAGCCCGGTGAGTTCGCTGCTGCACTTCGCGGTGAACGCCGCGCCGGGTGGTGCTCCGGTCGCGATCGCGACGCTCGCCGATCTCGGGATCTCGCCGCGGCGCTTCGGGGAAGCGCTGCTGGCCACCGCCGCCGCCGAACAGGCATCGATCGCCGACGCGCGCGCGAAGGTGCGACCGAAAGGAGAGTGGCGGTGAACGGGCGCCTCGTCACGGGACTCAAGCTCGCGCTGGTCGCGGGCCTGATGTGGTACGTGTTCGGCAAGATCGACTTCGAGGATCGCCTGCGCTGGCGCGTCGGCGAGGACGTCGTCGCCGAGGAGATCATCGAGATCCAGGGGCCGTGGAAGCAGGACCCCGTCGCCTACGTGCGTCCGGGCGAGACCGAACGGCGGACCGCGTCGCGCGGCGACGCCGGCGAGGGGCGCACGCTGTCGGTCGACCCGGGCTTCCTGACCTACTGGCGGAGCCTCGATCCGCTGCTGTTCGCGCTCGGCGCACTCTGCTACTTCCTGACCGCGGGGATCGCGGGCGCGCGTTGGTGGTGGCTGCTGCGCGTGAACGGCACCGACGTGTCGTTGTTCGAGACGCTGCGATTCACCTGGATCGGCATCTTCTTCAACAACGTCGTTCCTGGTGCGACGGGCGGCGACATCGTGAAGGCGCTCTACATCATGAAGCGCTGCCCGGGCCATCGCGTCAACGTGCTGGTCTCGGTGATCGTCGACCGTGTGCTGGGGCTCGGCTCGTTGGCGCTGCTGGGGGCGGTGGTCGTGCTGTTCGCGCTCGACCGCTTCGGCGATCTGGCGCTCGCGATCTGGGGCGTCATCACCGGGGTCTTCCTGATCGGCGCGGTCGCGTTCAGCAAGCGCTTGCGCAGCCTGGTGCGGCTGAAGTGGGTGCTCGACCGGCTGCCGCACCGCATCGGGCACCTGCTGAAGCTCGTCGATCAGGCGGTGTTCTTCTATCGCGACCACAAGTGGGTGATCACCGCCAGCCTTCTCGCGGGCGTCGGCAACCACGTGATCGCGGTAGGCAGCGTGCTGTTGATCGGCGAGTCGCTCGGCGTTGGTCTGCCGCCGTTCGAGTACTTCGTGCTGATCCCGGTGATCAACATCGTCACCGCGTTGCCGATCGCACCGAACGGTTGGGGGCTTGGTGAGATGCTCTACCGGAGCCTGTTCGCCACCTATGGCAGCGTGCACCTGGCCGGGGTTCCCGAAGCCGTGGCCCGCTCGACGATGGGCACGCGCGGCGTGGCGCTGTCGGTGCTCTACCGCCTGCACGTGACCCTCTGGTCGCTGCTCGGCGGACTCCTGGTGCTCTTCGCCAAGGACCGCGTGACCAAGGCCGACATCGAGCGCGAGACCGCGATCGAGGAGGCCGACGGCGACATGGACCCGCCGGAACGGGCCGGCTAACGTCCGCCGCCCCATGTCGCTGCTCGTCGTCGGTTCCACTGCGTTCGACACCATCGAGACCCCGCACGGCAAGTCGGCGGACTGCCTGGGCGGCTCGTCGACCTACTTCGCACTGGCGGCGCGGCTGTTCACGTCGGTGCGCCTGGTCAGCGTCGTCGGCGACGACTTCCCGGCCGGCCACCGCACGCTGCTCGCCGACCGCGGCGTCGATCTGGCCGGCGTCGAGCAGCGGCCCGGCAAGACGTTCCGCTGGCACGGTCGCTACGCGGCGGACATGAACTCGCGGCAGACGCTCGACGTGCAGCTCAACACGTTCGCCGACTTCGCGCCAAAGGTGCCCACCGCGTGGCGCAACACGCCGTTCGTGTTCCTCGCCAACGGCGCGCCGGCGACGCAAGCGAGCGTGCTCAACCAGATGCAGGGCGTGCGGTTCTGCGTCGCCGACACGATGGATCTCTGGATCGAGAAGCAGCGCGAAGGCCTGCTGGCGCTGTTGCCGCGGCTCGACGGCCTCGTCGTCAACGACAGCGAGGTCAAGCAGCTGACCGGCAAGACCAACCTGATCCAGGCCGGACGTGCGGCGCTGGCGCTCGGTCCCAAGCTCGTGATCGTCAAGAAGGGCGAGCACGGCTGCTTCCTGTTCTCGAACTTCTTCCAGTACGCGCTGCCCGCGTATCCGACCGAGCACGTCGTCGACCCGACCGGTGCCGGCGACAGCTTCGCCGGCGGATTCATGGGGTGGCTCGCCAACTGCGACGCGGTCACGCTGTGGAACATGAAGCGCGCCGTCGCCTACGGCACGGTGACCGCCAGCCTCACGGTCGAGGGTTTCGGCGTCGAGCGCATCGCCGCCGCCGACCGCGCGATGGTGGAGCGGCGGTTCCAGGAACTGCAGCAGTTCGTCGCGAACTGACGGTCGCCGTCAGTTGAGCTGCACCATCAGCGGCGACGACAACTGCAGGTCGGGAGCCGGCCCGGTCACCCCGACCGCCTGCAGCACGACGCTGGCGCCGACCAGCGAACCGTTGTTGGGGTTGTTGTAGCTGAGCAGCGCGTAGCCGGAGGCATCGGTCAGGGCGACGCCGAACTGGACCAGTCCGTTCAGCGGAAAGGCGTCGTCCCAACTGTTGTTGGTGAAGTTCAGCGGCAGCAGGTAGCGCAGCACGGACGACACGTAGGTTCCCGGCGCGGTCGGGCCGAGACCACCGAACAGGAACACGGGCAAGCCTGGGTCGCCCCACATGTCGATGTCCCACGTCGGCTGGCTGCCGGCTACGGGCAGGCGGCCGAAGCCGTTCTGGTCGATCACCAACGGTGCGAACGGCAGCGGGCCGACGAGCTGGAACCCCATCAACGTCGGCTGGAACTGGTTGTAGTCGAATTCGACTCCGAGCCAGGCGCCCTTCGCCTGGACACCCGGCGTCAGGCTGCCGCACAAGACACCGTTGATCGTGGCGATGCTGCCGTTGTTGGCGGTCGAGAAGATGGTGCCGCCGTAGCTGCCCGCGTCACTGCAGAACAGCAGGTTGGGCTCGAGCGGGAACGCGCCGGTGCTGTCCGGCCAGCGCGCGGCGAAGGTGCCGCCCTGTGGATCGAACGCCAGCCCGCTCACCTTGCCGAACGTCGCGGCGACGACGAGCGGCAGGCCGTCGCGGTTGTAGCCGCCGGAGTTGAGCACGCACTGGCGCGTGGTCAGCGGGCTGGTCGACGGGCCGTTGTTGTTCTCCTCGAGCACCAGTCGCGCCGAGTTCGGAGCGATGCTGGCGACGTTGCCGAACACGTCGTAGGTGATCGCCGCCGCGTCGATCTTGCAGATCGCGCCGTCGTTCGCGAAGGCAGCGCCCGAGCTGTTGCCGTTGACCCACTGCCCGCCCTGCACGGGCACGTAGTAGAGGTCGCCCGCCGGCGTCTGCAGCAGCGCGTGCGCGCCGTGCACGCTGGCCAGGCCGGCCGGTGGCGAGCCGGCAGCGACCGCGAGTTGCGCCGCGGTCAGGAAGAACTGCACGTTGCCGTTGGGCTGCATGCGCACCCAGTCGCCGGGCACCATCGTGTGCACCGAGACGCCGTTGTCCTTGATGACCTCGATGTCCTTGCCGGCGACGTTGTCGCGCACCGTGAAGTAGACCTTGTCCCAGGTGACGTTCGCGGTGTCGGCGGCGCGCACGAACAGGCCGCCGATCTGGATGTTCTCGAAGTAGGTCTTGAAGCCCGCGAACTTGGTGTAGCTGCCGTCGTTGTTGCCGTCGCCGAGGTAGCAGTGGAACGCCGTCGATGGCAGCAGCGTGCGCGCGACGCAGCCGACGGCCGGCGCCACGTACGAGAAGTCGAACTCCTCGAGCGTCGTGATCGCGCCGCCTGGTCGTTCGTTGACGAAGTCGCGGCTGACGAACGGGAAGCGGCCGGTGAACACCAGGGTCTGCTGGGCAGTGCCGGCGACGGCGAGGGTGATGGCGGCGAGCGGAACGAGGGTGTGCTTCATGGCGATTCTCGGCGAGCGCGCACGATACGGACCGTTGCGGCGGTGGCCAGGGATCCCCCGCCCGGTCGACCGCATCGTGGCGGGCGTGACAGCGGCCGCCGCCGTCGGCATGCTGGGCCGCGCCATGCTGCGCCCGCTCGTCGCTTGTTCGTTCCTCGCCGCCGCCGTCGCGCAGTCGCCGTCGACCGACGTCGCCGTCGGCGTGTTCCCGTTCCTGGTCGGGAACATGGACGCGCGCATCAACGAGATCGTGACGAACTGCCAGACGTATGGCATCGACACGCTCTACGTCAGCGTGTTCCGCGCCACCGGCCCGTCGACCGGCGATCTCTGGGTGACCGACAGCGCCGGCGACTGGAACCTGGCGTGGGGCCCGGTGCGCCCGGGCGGTGCGGGGATCCACCTGCAGAACCTGATCACCGCCTGCCACACCGCGAACGTGCGCGTCGTCGGCATCCTGAAGTGTTTCGCCGACACCGTGCAGCCGGACAACCTGGCGCATCGCCAGTACCTGCTGTCGGTCATCGACTACTTCGTCGACGCCTGGCAGGGCAACGGCGCGCCGGTCTACGACCTCGACGGCCTCGCGCTCGACTACGTGCGCTACGTCGGCGGCACGAACGTCAACGCGGCGAACGTCACCAACTTCGTGGCCGACGTGCGCCAGCGCATCGGCAACCTGTCGCTGCACGCCTACCTGCTCGCCAACCGCTACTCGTTCGACGGTCCGACCTACAACAGCATCTTCAACTCGTACGCGTCGACGATGAGCCAGCTGCAGTCGCAGTTCGGCCAGCACTGGGAGAACCTCGCGCCGTACGTCGACGTGTTCATGCCGATGGCCTACACCGCCGACGGCTCGATCTACAACACCTACGCCGGGCACCAGGCGTACGTGCGCAAGACCGCCGAGTACGCCCGTCAGGCGGTGACCAACGCGGGGTTCCCGAGTCGGCGCGTGCAACCGACGATCAAGACCTACACCGGCGAAGGCGAGACGACGACGACTTCGACGATCGAGGCGTCGATCACCGGCGCCCTGCTCGGCGGCGGTGACGGCTACCAGGCGTTCCGCTACCAGTTCCTGGTCAACAACCCGTCGTGGTGGACCAAGATGGCGCAGTTCGCGGTGCCCGGCTGCAACTGGCCGCGTCCGCAGTACGCGGTGTCGTCGCCGCGGCTCACCGGCACGTTCGATCCGGCGGGCACGCAGGACGTCGACCAGGCGGCCAACACGCTGCAGGTGCGCTTCGACTTCGACGGCGATGCGGTGTTCGACACCGGCTGGCTGCCGAACGGCGCCACGCTCGACCTCGCGCGGCATCCGGGCACCTGGTTCACGACCATGCAGGTGAAGGACGCCGACAACCACGTCAGCACGACGCGCCGCCGGATGAACGCCGGTCCCGTGATCGCACTCGTGCCGCCGTTCGTGTCGGCGACGTTCGGTGGGCAGGTGCAGGTGATCCTCGACGTCGGGCCGGCCGGTGCCGGCAACACCTACCTCGCGATCGCCGGCCTCAGCGGCACGTCGCCGGGCTTCACGTGGCGGCCGGGTTTCCCGGTGGCGCTGAACCCCGACGGCGTGACCCAACTGCTCGCCGAGGATCCCAACGGCGTGTTCCTGCAGAACGGACTGGGCACGTTCGATGCACTCGGCCGCGCCACCGCGACGTTCACGCTGCCGGCAGGGCTCGTGCCGATGCTGGCCGGCTGGCAGATGCACTGGAGCGTGCTCAGCCAGACGCCGCTCGCGGTGCCAGCCTGCGTCGGCGAGACGAAGACGATGACGTTCCTCTGAACGGCGGCGCCGGCGCCGTGCATCGGCCCGCGGGGCTCGGTATCGTCTTTGCCCCGATGATCGCGCTGCAGAGCCATGTCCAAGGTCGTTGGGTCGCCGGCAGCGGCGATCCGAAGACTCTCCACGATCCCGCCACCGAGGCCGTGCTCGGCGAAGTGCGCCCTGGCGGCGTCGACTTCGGGGCCGTGCTCGCGCACGCGCGCGAGGTCGGCGGTCCCGCTCTGCGCGCGATGACGTTCCCGCAGCGCGGCGAAGCGCTGAAGGCGCTGTCCGCGAAGCTGCACGAACACCGCGACGAGTTGATCGAGATCGCCGGCAAGAACGGGGGCAACACCCGCGGCGACGCCAAGTTCGACCTCGACGGCGCGTCGGGCACGCTCGCCTACTACGCACAACTCGGTGCGAGCCTGCCGGCGACCAGGCACCTGGTCGACGGCGATGGCATGCAGCTCGGGCGCACGTCGCGGTTCTGGGGCCAGCACGTGTTCGTGCCGCGGCCCGGCGTGGCGCTGCACATCAACGCGTTCAACTTCCCGGCCTGGGGCATGGGCGAGAAGATGGCCTGTGCGCTGCTCGCCGGCGTGCCGGTGATCGAGAAGGCCGGTACCGCGAGTGCTCTGCTCGCGTTCCGCATCGCGCAGATCGTCGTGCAGAGCGGGCTGCTGCCGGAAGGCGCCTTCCAGTTCGTCGCGGGATCGGCCTCCGGCCTGCTCGACCTGCTGGGGCCGATGGATGCCGTGGCGTTCACCGGCAGTGCCGCAACCGGCGTGCTGATCCGCGGCAACAAGAACCTGGTCGCCCGCAACGTGCGGGTGAACATCGAGGCCGACTCGATCAACCCGGCCGTGCTCGGACCCGACGTGGAGCCGGGCGGCGACACGTTCGAGCAGTTCCTCGCCAACGTCGCGACCGACATGACGCAGAAGGCGGGGCAGAAGTGCACTGCCGTGCGCCGCATCTTCGTGCCAAGCCCTCGCGTTGCCGAAGTCGAGGAGGCACTCGTCGAGCGGTTGCGGGCCGTGAAGATCGGCAACCCGGCCGACAACGACGTGCGGATGGGGCCGGTCGCGAGCAGCGAGCAACTGCGCGACGTGCGGCAGGGCATCCAGCGCCTGCAGGCGGTCAGCGACACGGTGCTCGGCGGCCCGCAGGCGATCGCCGAGCGCGGCTACTTCGTGGCGCCGACCCTGCTGCGCGCCAAGCAGGCCGATGCCGCGGTGATCCACGAACTCGAGGTGTTCGGGCCGTGCGCGACGATCGTTCCGTACGCGGGCGGCGTCGAGCAGGCGATCGAACTGTGCAACCGCGGCGGCGGCGGATTGGTGGCGAGCGCCTACAGCGACGATCGCTCCTTCGTCGAGAGCCTCGTGCTCGGCATCGCGCCGTGGCATGGCCGCGTGTGGCTCGGCAGCGAGAAGACGCTCGGTCAGGCGATCGGACCGGGGGCCGTGCTGCCGGCGACCATCCACGGTGGCCCAGGTCGGGCAGGGGGTGGCGAGGAACTGGGCGGCCTGCGCGGGTTGCAGCCCTACCTGCAGCGCACCGCGGTCCAGGGGGACCGGGCGGTCGTCGACCGCGGGTTCGGGAAGCCTTCTTCCTGACCGGGCCATCCCACCGGCTGGAGGACGGCCTCGTGTCCTCCTCGCGAACGGCACCCACGGTGTCCGGTGGCACCGTGGTTGTCGGTGGAGATGTGGAAAACCCACGAGTCCCTGGGAATCCCTGGGCCAATGGGGGGCGGGTGCCGCGTAGAGCGGTGCAACCAGAAACCCCAGAGGCTCCATGGTCTCGGTCGTCCTGATCACGTGGTGTGTCAGTTCGGTAGTCGCCGCGCCGTTCATCGGGCGCGCCATTCGCACCGGCCGGCGGGCCGCGATCGAACGCCCCGGGGTTCGAAAGTTCGCCTGACAGGCGAGCGCACGACGCGGAGTGCCATTCGCATCGCGCTGTGCCAGTAGAGGATGCGTTCGATCGGCTTGGTCCGGGACGTGCGGAACGGTCAGAGCCGGTGATGCTCGCCGCGGTACTCGAAGCGGCCCACCTTCTTGAGCACTTCGTGGCAACGGACTGGCGGACTTTGGCGCGCGACTCGCGCTGCTCGCGACCTGAGGGGAGTGCGGACGGAAGCCGTTCCCGAGTGCCGGCACGTGGCGTTCGAGCGGGATGTCGATCGGGGCGGCATCGCCGTGGCACGCCTGGGTGACGACTGCACGATCGCGGACGCTGGAAGCGGGGTGGAGTGCGACCGGGAACGGAGTGCGGCAGCGCGCAACGGTGCGCGGCGCCAACGCTCAGGGCCGACGCGCCCGCATGCGTCGCGCCAGCTGCGCGAGCGCGCGGTGCAGCAGCATGCCAACAGCGTCGATGCTGCGGCCCATCGCCGCCGCGATCTCGGCGTGCGACTGCCCGATCAGCTTTGCGGCGGTGATCACCTCACGATGCTCCGGCGACAGGTCGTCGAAGCACTGCTCCATCAGTGCGAGATCCTCATCGCGGATCGCGAGGCCACTGACGCTCGCGGCCGGCGCGGGGACGACGTCGACGGCTACGTCGCCGACCCGGCCCGGGTCGCGTTTGTCGGCGAGCCAATAGCGGCGCCGGTCGACGACCTTCGACAGCGCCTTCTGGAACAACCAGGCACGAAAGGCGGCCTCGTGCCGGAACACGACGCGATCCGCCTCGGCGAGGCACTCGCGGCACACCGACTGCACCATGTCGGAACACGACTCGCGGGCGCGCAGCACCGGGTCGAGGTGGAACCGCAGGTAGGCACGCAACGGCCCCTGGTGCTGCACCAGCAGTTCGTGCATCGGCAGGGCAGGAGGACCGTCGTCGGCTGCGGCGCGGCCATCGTGGGCATCCCGGGACACGGCGGGGGAGGATATCGCCGGGCAGGAGCTCGCGTCGATGCGCGCCATGGCGCTCGTCGGTGCGATCCCAGAAATGCGCCGGAATCTGCGTTGGCTCGACAGCGGCGCGGCGGTTCTCCAGGCGCTGGCATCGCCAGCAGAACCCGACGCTCCTACGCCCATGCATCACCATTCCGCTGTCCCCTGTGTTCTCTTTCTGTTCATCGCTGCCGCCCCCGGTCAGTCGACGGCGCCATCCTGGTCGAGCCGCTTCGGGGGCAACGGCCTCGACGAGATCGTCTCGGTCGTGCCCGGCCCCGGGGCACGGCTGACGCTCGTCGGTTACACGACGTCGACCAACCTGCCACTCGGTGCCGGCCCGGTGCTGCAGCCGACCAACCAGGGCAACGGCGACGTGTTCGTCGCCTGCCTCGACACCGCGACGCAGAGTCTGGTCTGGTGCACCTACCTCGGCGGCTCCGATCTGGATCTCGCCTTCGATGCAACCGTGGATCCGGCCACCGGCGTCACCACCGTGGTCGGCCTGAGCCGCTCGACGAACTTCCCGGCACCCGCCGGGCAGCCGACCCCGACGCGCAACGGCCCCAGCGACGGTTTCCTGGCCCGCCTCGACGCCAGCGGGGCGGCGCTGCTGACGGCCACCTTCTTCGGTGGCCCGGGCCACGACCGCCTGTGCGAAGTCGAGCCGGCGCCGGGCGGCGGCGTCTTCGTCGCTGGCGTCACCGAGGCGAACCTGCCGTCCTCGATGGCTCCCACCAACAGCTACCGGGGTGGCCTCAGCGACGCGTTCGTCGCGCAGGTCGGCATCGACGCCGGCAGCGGGGTCGCGACGACGAACTGGTCGACCCACGTCGGCGGCGGCAGCACCGACGGCATGCCGTTCGCCAGCTGGGGCGGCCTCGGCGTGATGTGGGCCGGCAACCTGGATCGCATGGCGATGGCGGTGGATGCCGCCGGAGGACCGGCGCTGGCCACGGCGTCGTTCGCCATCGGCGGCCTCAGTGCGCCCACGACGCCCACCGCACCGCAGTTGTTCCACGGTGGCCAGGGCGACTGCTACCTCGCCGTGTTCTCGCCGGGCGGTGCCCTCACCTACGCCACGTTCCACGGCGGCTCCCTCGACGAACGCCCCCGCGCGATCGCTGCGCATCCCGCCGGCGGCTTCGTGATCAGTGGCACTACGTGGTCGACCAACCTGCCGGTGACCGGCGGTGGTCTGCAGCAGACGCCGCGCGGCGGCACACTCGGTAGCGCCAGCGACGGCTTCCTCTGTCGCATCGACCCGTCCCAGGGAGCCGCCGGCCGCCTCAACTCCACCTACCTTGGCGGCACCAACGGTGAGGACAACGTGATGGCGCTCGCTGTCGCCAGCTCCGGCGTCGTCACGCTCGCCGGCACGACCGCCGGCGGCACCTTCTGGACGACGCCACGCTGCTTGCAGGCGAACTGTGCGCCCACGCAATGGACCGGTTTCGTCGCCCGCCTGGAACTCGCGGGCCCCACCGGCCTGCCTGGCGACGAGCTGCACTACGGCACCTTCCTCGAATACACCGCGGCGCCAGCCTTCACCGAGACGCTGGTTACGGACATCGTGCTCGATGCGTTCGGCGACGCCTGCTTCGTCGGCGCCACGTCGTCGCCGAACTACCCGCTCGTGAACCCACTGGCGATCGCCGGTGGGGGCGTCGATGGCGTGTTCACCTGCATGCCGTTGCTCGCCGGCGGGGTCACGCGCGACGGCTCGAACTTCGCGATGTCGCCGTGCACGGAACCAATGCACAGCAGCGCCCATCAGGCCCCGTTGCCCGGCACGTCGTTCACGCTGACCGTCGCGGGCGCGCCCGCGAACGGGATCACCGTGCTGGGGATCGGCACGGCCGAACCGCTCCCCGGCGTGGTGGTGCCGCCGCCATGGGGCGGCACGCTACTCGTCGCGCCGCTCGCGGTGCTGACGACCTCGTCGAACCAGTTCGGCGCGGCGCGGTACACCCTCGCGATCCCCGCCGGCCTGTCGATGCCCACCACTTGGGGGCTCGCGGCCCAGTGGTTCTGCTTCACCAGCGCGACCTGTCCTGGCCCTGGACCGGACTTGCTGAACAACAGCGACCGGTTGAACTTCTGAGCCAGCGCTCGCCACCGGTCCCATGAACGACCAGCACGACCTCGTCGACGACCTCGTCTGCCAGTGCCTGCAGGCGCGTGCCACCGGTGACCTGGCGACTGTCGCGCAGCTGCTGGCCGCACAGGATCCTGCCGTGCGCGCCGAAGTCGAAGGGCTGCTGACGACGCTCGATCGCGTCGGCCTCGGTGGCGACGCGGCGGCGGGGGCCGCGGGAGCATCGGCGCTGCCGTTCGGCCCGTACTTGCTGCTCGAGCGGCTCGGCGCCGGCGCCATGGGCGTCGTCTACCGAGCGCGCGGCCCCGATGGCAGCGAGTGCGCGCTGAAGCTGCTGCAGCCAGGCCTGCTGCCGGTGCGACGCGCGCGCCTGCGTTTCGATCGAGAAGTTCAGGCCCTGCGCGAGCTCGCGCACCCTCTCATTTGCCCGATCCGCGATGCGGGCGAGGTTGAAGGTGTGCCGTTCCTCGTCATGCCACTGCTGCCCGGCGAAAACCTGCAGGCGCACTTCGCGCGTGGGCCGGCGCGCACGCCCGCGGACCGTGATCGGTTGCTCGCGCTCGTCGAGGCGCTGGCGCTGGCACTGCATCACGCGCACGAACGAGGCTTCGTGCACCGCGACGTCAAGCCCGCGAACGTGCTGGTCGGTCACGACGGCCAGCCCATCGTTCTCGACTTCGGGCTCGCGCGCCTCGATCGCGACGACGCCGCGACGCTGTCGCAGTCGCGCGAGGTGATCGGTGCGCCGGCCTACATGGCGCCGGAACAGATCGCCGACGGACGCGCCGTCGACCGTCGCGCCGACGTCTACGCACTCGGCGTGCTGCTCTACGAAGGGCTCACCGGCCGCTGTCCCTACGAGGCGGCAACGCGCGAGTCGCTATACCGCGCGATCCTGACCGGTGACGCCGCCGCGCCGTCGCAGCACGCCGCCGACCTGCCGCATGCCTTCGACGTCGTCTGCCTGACTGCGCTCGCGCGCGAGCCGGATCGCCGCTATCGGACCGCTGCCGATCTTGCCGCGGATCTGCAGCGCGTGCGTGCGGGCAGTCGCCCGCTGGCGCAGCTGCCGGGCCGACTCGAACGCACCCGCCGCTGGCTGCGTCGCAACCCGCTGCCGACCACGCTCGGTGCGCTGCTCGTGACGGCGTCGCTGGTAGCGTCGTGGCAGACAGCGCGGGTGCTGCAGCGCGCCGCCGGAGATCACGCGCGTGTGCTCGCCGCCACCTCGATGACCACGCTGGCCGCCGATCCGCCCAGGGCCGAGGCTCTGGCCCGCGAGGCGTTGCGCCACGATCCCGGGTGTCACGAAGCCGCAACCGCCCTTCTCGCCGCACAGGCGGCCGATCGCGAACAGGTGCTGCGGGGCCACACCGCATCGGTGACTGCCCTGTGCTACGACGAACGCGGCGAACACCTCGTCTCGGCGTCGCTCGATGGCACCACGAGGCTATGGAACCTGCGCAGCGGCGGCGCGACCACGCTGCTGCACCCCGGCGGTGTCGGGGCGGTGGCGCTGCAGCCCCGCGGCGACCTGGTCATCAGCGGCGGCGCACGCGACGGCATGCTGCGCGCATTCACTCGTGACGGTGCCCTGCAATGGGAACGGCGCGCCGCAGCGGACGGTGAGCGTGTGCAGGTACTGCAGTGGTCGCCCGACGGTCACTGGTTGCTCGCCGGTGGTGCTGGCGCGGCCGTGCTCGTCGACGCCGCCGGCGACACGCGCGAGGTCGCTGCGCCGGCCGCAGCGGTGACCGCAGCAGCGTGGCTCACGGACGACGTGTTCCTGCTCGGCAGCGGGCCGCAAGTCGGAGCGAACGCGGCGCCGACATCGCACTGGCTGCGCGCCGTGCAGATCACCGCCGACGGTGTACGCACGACGTCTGAGACAGCCGTTGCTGCCGGTGTCCGTTCGCTCCACCGGCGCCCGGGACCCCGCGGAACACTGCCGGCGGCGGTACTCATCGTCGATGCGGCCGATACGGCTTCGTGGTGGTCGCCCACGGAGAACGCGCTCGTCCCGTTGCCGTTCGCTTCGAGCAAGCGCGTGCAGACCGCCGCGTGGACCCCCGACGGGGGCACGGCCTTCACGCTGTCGCCGACGGGTTGGCTGGCCCACTGGAGACCGAACGGGACGTTCCTCGGCGGCAGCAACACGGTCAGCTGGGCCGCGCACCTCGGGACCGTCGCGTGGCGCCCTGAACATCCAACGCCGCCAGTCGAGCAACCGGCGTGCGACCTCGTCGCCGTCGCCGGCGGCTTCGGCGTCGTGCAGATCCGTCCCGCGGATGGGGCCCGCGGCCTTCTCCTCGGGCGTCGCCAACTTGCCGCGCTGCCGCCGGCTTTCTCGCCCGATGGCACGCACCTCGCAACGGCCGATCGCGACCACGGCATCCGCGTGTGGCCGTTGTTTCGTACGGACCATGCACGGTTCCTGTGCGGCGATGCGGTGCGCAGCGCCGTCTGGTGTGGCGACGACCGCATCCTGACGGGCACCGCACGCACGGACCTCCGCGGTCGCGTGCGCAGCTGGAACGCCGTGAACGGCGCCCTGCTCGGCGAGCAGTTCTTCACCGACGATGTCGCTCGGCTGGTCGCCAGCGCAGACGGGACGCACTGGCTCGCCGCCTCGGGGCGCGCCCGACGCGGCCAGATCACCGCCATCGCGGACCGCGATGGCACGTTGCGTGTCGCAGGAGCGGCCACCGCGCTGGGTCTGCGCTTTCCGGTCGATGTCGCGACCCTGCCGGACGGCCGCCTCGCGATCGCGGAGGAGGATGGCGCCATCGTGGTGCTGGACGGTCCCTCCGGCGCCGTGGGGCAGCGCCTGCCCATCACCGGCGAAGCCGCAGATGCCGGGAGCCCGCTGCTCGCGATCGCCGCGACCGCGGATGGGCGGACGTTGTGGACGGCTGGACCTGCCGGCGTGCTGCATCGCTTCGACCGCGGCGCGGATGCGCGCTTCATGCCCACGGGAACCCGCCGGCTCGGCGAGGCCATCCGCCAGCTCGAATGCGTCGACGACGGCAGCCTGCTCGTCGCGCAGGCCAATGGCGGACTGCACCTGCTAGCACCCGGCGGCAACAGCGGCAGCGTGGTGTCGTTCGCAGGGCATCGCGACGACGTCTGCGACGTGCACTGGACGCGAGAGCGTGGCGAACTGCTCGTGGCCAGCGGCGACTACGGCGGCGTGGTGCGCATCTGGCGCGGCGACGGCATGCTGGTGCGCGAAATCCGCGCCCACGGTGGCCCGGTTTGGTCGGTGCGCTTCTCGCCGCGCGGGGACCGGCTGCTGACCGGCTCCGAAGACGGCACCGCTCGCATCTGGGAAGTCGATGGCTGACCCGCTGGCCGACTGCGGCTCCAGCGGATCTGCTGCGGCGGCGACGCGCCTCAGGGGAGTCGGTGGCGTGCTCTTCGATGTCGACGCGGAGGGATGGTGGCCACAATGCCCGACGTGGCCCAGCTCGTGGTGGGGGAGCGGGGTGTCCGCTGCCGTGCCGTCACTTCGGCGCGCGGACCGGGCGATAGACGAAGCGCCGATCGCTGCGGCGCTGGTCGAACTGGCCGGTGAACTCGGCCACCAACTCGAGCGACGCCACCGGCGGTTCCATCGGCAGCGGCTCACGCACGAAGACCACGTGGTCGAACCGACCACTGTTCTGCGCCCAGAACGTCGTGAAGTCGGCGCGCGCGACGCCGACCGCTCGATCGGCGGGCGGTCGCAGGTGGAAGTAGCCACCCAGCGAGGTCGGGTCGCCACCAACCACCAGCACCGCACCGGTGAAGTCCGGTTGGCGAGACAACCACAACGCGGCGCGCACCGCCCCGGCATTGCCGAAGGCGAACGACGTCCAGGCCCACAGCCCGCAGTGCATCACCAGCAGCAGGCGCAGATGCCATCGTGCGGCCTGCCCCGCGGCCGCGGCGAGGCCGATGGCCACCACCACGAGCAGCATCGCCAGCGCCGGGTACTCGAACCGCAGCGCCTTGCGGGCGATGAAGCTGTGGAGACCGAGGTGCAGCACGGCACCCGCCAACACAGTCGGCACCAGCACTCCGCCAGCGCACAACCGCGCCCACGCCACGCGCAGCAGTCCCGGCACCAGCATCACCGTCGGCACCACGCCGGCGATGGCATAGAACCACCACGGCTGCGTTTGCCACTTCTCGGCCGCACCGAGGCCGACGTTGGTCTGCACATAGCGCCACGGCACCAGCAGGAAGCCGCCGACGGTGTGCAAGTCGACCAGGCCCTGGGTGACGATGCCCGGCACGCAACCCGCGACGAACCACGCCGCCGCGGCACGGCGCCGTTGCCACAGCAGCACGCCGAGAAAGGCCGGACCGAACAAGGCATCCTGGAAGCGGCAACAGAACGCGAAGCCGAGGCAGAGCCCAGCCAGCAACGGCGGCCACCGACCGGGCCCGACCAGCAACACCGCCGCGGTCAGCGCGAGCGTCGACGCCAGCGCAGGCCCCGATGGCTGCACGCCGTGCACCGTGAGCCCCGACAGGGCGATCAGCAGCAACGGCAGCCGCGGCTTCGCCAGCGGCCGCCAGCGCATGACCAGCCACCAGCAGGCCGCTAGCGGCAGCAGCGACACGATGGCGTTGACCGCGCGCACCAGCGTCAACGCAGCGAGTGGACCTTCGACTCCGAGCGCGGTCACCGCGCGCAACAGCGCCGCCAAGGCGAGTGGGTAGACCTGGCTGCGCACGCCGTCGATCCACTCCCAGGTGCGATGGATGGGTGCCCCGGTCGCGAGGTGCCAGGCCGGATCGACGTACTGGTACTGCTGGTCGACGAACTCGAAGCCGTGGGCCAGCAACACCGCGGGTGCCCGCAGCGCCAACGCCACCAGCAGGAATGCGCCGAGCGACCAAGCGGGCCCCCGAACCGGTGCAGGCCCAGCAGCCGATGCGGACAGCGACACGCCGGGATCTTGTCGATTCCCGAGCGGATTGGAACCGTTGCCAGCCAAGGAGGCTGGCGTTCGGCAGCGGGCCGTTCGCCACCATCGTGATCGACGTGCTCCGCCTCGTCGTCTACCTCGCGACGGTGCAGTCGATCCTGCCGATGGCAGCGGCGTTGCGCGGCGCTGGCGGTGGAAGAGGCAACGGCGGCGCGCTCTCCGACTCGTGCACCCTGTGCTCGCTTGACCGATCCTGGCCTGGTGAAGCGGCGGTCCTCCTGCGCCGCTCGGCGCTCCCGGTGGAGCGCAGTGCCCAAGTCGTTGGGATCGGCCAGATTGAGAAAATGGTGGGCGTTGCAGGAGTCGAACCTGCGACCCTCAGCTTGTCGACCGCTTCTAGCTCATTGCAGCATAGTTACTTACGGTGATTCCTGCGCCGGTAGCGATGCTAGCGGTCGCGCACCGACGCGTCAAGTTCGGGTACCCGCTGGCGTGTGCAAGGGCGCGCCACGCGCTCGCGGATCGCTCCAATCGCGAGTAGCCTCGGCCAGCTCGCCGAGCCCTCTCGTTTACCTGACGCCGTCCGATGGGTCGCTACTTTCGCCGCTACAGCGAAGGCCGCGTGAGGCGGCCCAAGAAGAAGTCCGCTCGGGTTGCCTTGTCGCATTCAGTTGGAGGCATCGATCGCGACATCGAACACTACTTCTTGCACCTGACGCCCCAGCAGCTTGACGCGGTGCTTCGTCGCTACGGCCAAGAGAATGGACCGGGCGCGTTGACCTACGCGATCGAAACGTACGGCAGCTGGCGGCGCGGTGGCGTCAAGATGAGTGGCCTTGTCGCTCAGCGGCTTCTGAATCTCGTGCCCCTGGTCTTGGACTCTTCCACCAGGTTCGAGCTCGTGAAGAAGCTCCGCTATAGGTACATGCGCAAGCAGACTCGCTGGGTCTCTTGCGCTCCAGCGGACTGGCGCGCCAAGGTGGCCCCAGTCATCGCCGAGCTCCTAGCTGCAAGCAGCGCTTTCCAACTGCCAGGCGAGCCCCTTGAGCGCCTACACTGGCTTGCGCACGGTGACACCGCCGCGGCCCAAGCGCTACTCGCGGCGGCCGAACAGGAGGAGGCCGTCGTCCGTCTTGCACACCTCGAAGGCGAGTTCCAGCGGATCGATCTGCTACTTCAGACCATCGCGTCAACCCGCTCCGTCTCGCACGACATTCACATCCCTCAAGGCAGCATTCACGTCACGATTGCCATCCCCGAGCCGAAGAAGAAGGGGTTTTGGCAAACCCTCGGAGAACTTTTTTCCTGAGCCATGAGCGAATCTCTCCCAGCGAACTCTCCGGACCCCGCGCGATTGCCCACCAAGCCGCCGAGTAACCTGCTCGACGCAGCCCTCGCTCACTTGCCTCAAGAGCAGCAACGAGCGCTGGCCCAAAAGGCCCTGGAGCGGCAGCTCGAAATCGATGCTCGCGCCGTCGAAGCCGAGCACCGATATCGGACGAGCAGCGTGGAAATGGCCAACACCATCGACCAGGTGCGCAAGCTCGAAAGCGCCACGCAGAGCGATTACTCAATTCGCGCGGAGTACCAGACCGCAAGCGGCCGCACACAAATCGAGATCAAGAAGTCCCAGAGCAATGTTGTGATCGTTATTGCGATCGTCGTCGCGATCCTCGCGTTCCTCGTTCTTTCGCGCCTCTAGGGATGCCAACCACCGTCCGGGTTCATCCCACGTGGCGAGTCGCGATAATCGCCATCGCGGTCGCCATTGTTACCTTCAGCATTCTGGCAGGCCTCAAGAACCTCTTGCCCGGTGGCCGCCGCGACGACACCCCAAGCACAACTTCTCGCACTCGTGACCCGAGCGTCGAACCCACGCTCGCCGGGTCGTCACTCATTCCATCTCTTGCACTCCGGGTTCCGGATCCTCAGCTCGAATCTGCCTGGTCGGCCGAGTTGGCCCAAGCCCTCGAGGGGCGAACTGAGGTTCCCGTCGAGAACGGCCGAGTCGACGTCCTAACTGAACACTACGCCATCGAAGTTGATCGCCTCGACAAGTGGCATGAGGCGATTGGGCAAGCAGCGCACTACGCCCTGAAGACCGGCAAGCGACCTGTCGCCGCCATCATCATCTCCACGGATGCGTGGCCAGTCTCTCCCGCAACACAGTCGAAACTCATGGTCGTCGACGAGACGTGTGCGAAGCAGGGAATCAAGCTCATCCTACTTCGCCGCTCGCATGAATGAGAGGGCTTTGGCCTCGACTCTTGACCGCTGCGGATTGAGCTATTCACGACGAGGCCCCATCTCCTCGATCGACTTCTCCATCCGTGCGATTCGATCAGCGAGTTTGAGTTGGTCGTCTCGCTGCAACCGCCCTGACGCGTCGAACCCCTGGGCACTCGCAAGGAGCGCCTTCATTCCCACCAGATCGCCGGCTGCCGAAGCCCGGTTGAACCTTGATAGGATCACTTGCAGTTCACAAGTCGTCAACCACCTGTCTGCGCCTAGCTCCACAAGGCGGTTCATCGCGTGTTGCAGTATGCCGATTCCTCTGTCCATTTCCTGAACGTCTTCGTGCCCACGCGGCATCCCTGCCGTCGCCGCTCCCAGCATTACAAGACTCTCAGCAAGGCGAATCTCATCGTCTAGAGTGCTTCGAATCCAGATCGCACCATTCAGCCGGTTGATGGCCGCATGCCATGCGCGAAGCGAATCCCCCTCGTTGAGCTCGCTGACTCTCAGCCAGAGTACTCCAGAGTTGTTGAAGAGCTTCGCCAGCAATCGGGGTTCCGCCTTCAGCCTTTCGTCGTCACATCCTGCATCTAGGGATAGCGCGCACCTCCGAAGCTCGTCTCCGTCAGCGTCGGCCATGTTCATGACGATCATACTCTCGTTGAGGATCGCCGAGAACTCACAATACCAGTCGCCCGCCTTGCGACTCTGCTCTACACACTCTTCGACCGCGCCGCGATACACGTCTCTCGAAAGCCTGGATATTGCCCCATACTCGGCCATCGCGGCGGCGAAGTCAGACAGAACGAAGCGACGCTCCGCCGCCAGCTCCGGATATCGCCTACTTGATTCCTCGACATCGCGCATCAGATCAAGGCATCGCGTACGGATGTCCACTCTTCCCGTGCGCCGGCCCAACCCAAGCAACCAGCATGCTTCGGCCCACTTCAGGCGCAGCTCACCCGCCGGCGAGCGTGTAAGCCCCTTCGTCCCATCACGAAGCCTAGCAAGTTCGGCCTCGATCAGACGTGCATCCCAGCTGTCACCTCGGCTGCGCCACCTCAGAATGGATGCACTCGCAGCGGCCTCTACAGGGTCGCCCAACCTCGCGGCGACCTTGCCAGCGGCTACCGCACTCATGTGGCGACGCACATGGTCCTTGACGGCGCCAACCGCAAGAGCGGCCTCATTCGCCGGCAGCGGCTCGGGGCTGACGATCGCGCGCAGGACACCTACGAACTTCGCGTACGACGCGATCTGCGCATTCGAGTCAACATCCCAACCCGTGACGGTACCTGCGAGGTGGGCGGCCTCCGCCAGAGGGTTCCACATCCAAGCTGGAGCTGGCGCACTCAGCTCAGCCATTAGGTAGTGGAAGAAGCTGTCAGCATCCTCGCCGAGAATCAACCTTCCGCTTCCCACGGCGAGCATGAACTCTCGGACGCCAGCACTCACCATTCCCAACGAGTTCTCGTGCACCAGCCAGTAGACCGGCTTTTCGTACGTCGCAGCGACGCTCCGCAGGGCCCTCATCAATGCGGGGTCGCTCCCAGAGTGGCCGACGACGACCAGACACGCTGCATCACGCAGCACCGTCGTCAAGCACGCGTGAAAGCACCGCTCCGAATCGCGACTCTCTACATCCTCTTGAGTCACGGCACACTTGTAGTTCGTGATCGACCCATGCAGGTGGCCGATCTGCGGCTTGCCTGGTCGCGAAACAAGCTGCCGCAAGGCCTCGCGCCCATCCGCGACGATTGGTGTTACACCATGTGGGACGATCCCCTGCTGCAACAGGAGATCGAAGTTGGTCGTGAGGACGGTAGTTACGACTCCTCGCGCCATCAGATGGCCTAGGCACGCGTGTGCCCAATTCAGCCGTGCCTTTCCCAACAACTTGCGAAGCAACGCAGACTGGTAAGTCTCGTACGGAAGAGCCGCCGAGAAGAGCCGTGGGAATGCCTCACCCCAGGACGCCGGCACCGGGTGCTTCAGATGGTTGAATATGGTTGCCAGCAAATCAGGGCCGTCCACACTCGGCAGTTGCGCGGCACTCGCATACAGTGCACCCAGCTGCCGAGCCATGTCGCTTGCTAGCGGGATGCCGGCTGTCCGAGAACAGCCCGCGCCGACTAACAACACAGGTGGTGTTAGCGATAGCGGACTCAGGGTTCCAACCCGAAGCGAATCCACCAGCGCCTTGCGCGTGGTCACGCGTCCCTCAAGAGCGTCCGACATGCCGTGTGGGTGCACAGCTACTCCGGGCGGCACAGTACGGCAAACGCAAACGACGAGGCCGCGTCGCTTCTCGCGTGCCTCGCCCGAGTCGGAAGGGGGAACCCACCTTCGGTTCCCCCTTCCGAACCATCCCCCTCTCTTCCCTTTTCCCGATCGACTCGGCTCGTCCCTGAACCATCAGCCGGCTCTTGGGTCGGGCCGCCGGCCACGAAGAGCTGAGCCCGGGAGCCGGCGCAGTTGGCGTCGCGGAAGGCGTTGGCGCGCACGTGGCGGACCAGCACCAGGCGCGCGCGGTGGAGTCGGCGGCGCCAGGGGTGCCGAACACGGAACGACCCCGAACGCGAACCCGGGTTCGTTGCAGATCGGGCAATGCACGATGCCATCCCAGGGGTCCTTCTTCGGCACCTTCGCACGGAACAGGCAGCCGAACGTCCGCAGCGTTCGGAAGCGCCACCAGGCCTGAACAAACTCGCGCACCATCCCGTCGGGAAGATCGAGCACCTTCACGCCCTTGGACGCGTACTTGCTCAGGTAGTTGACGGCAGCAGCCTTCGGCCACCGGCTCCCTCGAAGGTCGACCCGCTGGCCTTCGCCGCCCGTTATCCGCTTCCACTCTTCGAGCACTTCCCGCCAGGGCATGAACTTGCCGTCCCAGGCGACGTGCACGTGCGCGTGCCAGCCTCGATCCTCCGATGCCGTGCATTCGAACACGGCGACGGCTCCAACCACGCTGCGCCGCCACACCCATGAGTTTCGCAACCTGGCGAACGCGCGAACCAGCTTGTCGAGCATCACCTGGAGTTCGTCTTGGTTGCGCATGGTCAGCGTGAGCAGGCGCACGGGATTCCGGAACTGACCAAGGAGGAAGCTCAGCCGTTCCCGCACGTGCATCGACGCCCGTCGCTCGCAGTGCGGGCACAACCGCAAGCCGCATCCCATCGGGACGACTTCCCAACGGTGACCGTTCGCGCACTGGTACGGGATCGACTTCAGCCTGCCGCAGTCCTGCACGCGGCTCGCCCTGAGCCTCCAGACGTTCCCGGTTTCGCGCAGCGACATGTAGTCGCCGGAGTCGACGTTCACTCGCGAGTCGGCCAGCGCATCGTCTGCCGCGTCAGCGAACCGATTCGCGATCGAGAACATCGCTGCCACGACCAGCTCCCCGGCAGCCTGACGGAGCTGCTCCCAGCGAGCCTTGGCCGACAGCGACTTATCCCCAGAGGTCAAGAAAAGTGGGGGCGTTGGCTTGCCCCCATGCTCCGGCAGATCCGGAGACCCGTTGCCGCCTGGCGGCGGCAACGGGTCATCTCCGTAGCGCTTCCAGGAGCTCATGGGCTCACCTCCGGAGCCAGCCCGAATCTTGAGAGCGTGGCCGAGGTTGTCGGCTGCAGAGCCCCAGGAGGCCCGTTGGGCCGCCCACCGGAGAGCGCATCGAAGAACCGCGCGAGCGCGAGCTGGCTCGTCATCCATCGCTTACCCACGCGGATCGCTTCGAGTGTCACCCGAAGGCCGCCAGGTCCAACGACGCCGGCACGGACCCAACGCCATGCGACTGCGCGGTGCATCGCACGGCCGCTCGCGCCCGCCGGCACGAGCTTCGGAACGTCATGAAGAGGAACGAGGCCCTCGCGCAGGAGGGTCTCAGCCGTTGTCTCGCGCAATTGCATGCGCGCCCGTTTCGCACTTCGGACGCCCTGAGTCTGTGCGAAGCACAACAGTCGCACATGCTGACACACTGCCCCAGGTTGAAGCCCCGCTCACGTACTAGCCGTTCGGCTTCCGACTCGCTGCCTCTAGGGCATCCGTTCCTGCCTTCGTTCGCGTCCAGCCGCGCTTGCGGTCGTTCTCGACGAAGCCGCGCTGTCGCAGGCTGGCCGAGAAGTGCCGCACCGTGTCAGGTGCTAGGCCTGCCTTCCCCGCTGCAGCCACAAGCGTCCGTTGAGGCAGCGCTTGCAGGAAGTCCAGCTCGGCCGTGGTCAACGGCTCGCGCACATCCGAGCCGACTCCCGCGTCCTTGATCGCTTCGAGCCTACGCCACGTCGAATGAACGATCTGATTTCGCGGGACCTCCAACGCCGTATCGACAAACGCCCGAAACTCATCCTCGGCACCAACCAGCAGGTGGGCTTCGGCAAGCGTGCAAGCGACATCAGCGTAGGACCAACCTGCGAAATGGTAGGTCTGCAGGCCTCCGCGCAGCCAGTGTAGTAGCCAATGCAGCGTGTGGTTCCCCCAGGCCCCACGAAGCACAGGCAGGAACTCGGTCCACAAGCAGGCAACCTGAGCTGCCGCACCTCGCTCGCAGCGGCGACGCGTTGGCACCAAGCTCGCAAGCCGGTTCACGAACATGGTGAGCTCCGACGGCCAGTCAATGGCAGGCCGCGCAGGTTCATGACTCGGCTCGTTCAAGGGAGTCCCCGAGCTGACTCGCAGCGGGATTGCGAGTCAACCTGCCCCCAGGTGCAGCTACCCCAGGCGAGCCGCTGCCTCGATTGCCTTCCCGATGTCGAGGCTCGAATACAGTTCCGTCGTTCGGACGTCCGCGTGCCCGAGCACGCACCGGGCAACTTCGACTCCGAACGCCTTGCGTACCCGTTCCGCAGCGTTGTGCCGAAGCCGCGCAGGAGCGAAGGACTCCACCCCACCAGCCTTGCAAGCGCGGTCGATCGCGCGGCGGTAGCCAGCAACCGTGTAGACCTCGCCTGGCGCACGCTCTCGTCGGCCGACGCGGCGCTTTGCCAGCTCGGCGCGCGCGACCTGGCTCGGCTGCACTCGCGTCTTCCGCAACGCGCGACGTTCGCCGGCGCGCAGCTCCTCGCTTCGCTCCGCGGAGAAGATGACCACCTTCGGATCCAGGACCAGCCACGGCGACAACACCGCCTGCCCCTCCGGCCCGATCGCGATCGCGCGATCCCGCCCGACGTGCAGCGTCTTGTGCTGGCTCGGCCGGTAGATCCACACGGCGCCACTCCGAGCGACCTCGCCGCCGCGCATGCGCAGCAGCTCCCCGACGCGCATCCCGGTCAGGATCTGCAGCCGGACCATCGCCGAGATCATGCGCGGCAAGTGGGGCAGCGCTGCATCGAGCACGCCCTGCGGCACGGCGAGCACCGGCGGAGTCTCCGGCGCTGGCGTTCGGAACCGCTTCAGACCTTCGACCGCGAGCGAGCCGTGGTACACGCTCGGCGGAACCAGCTCCTGCCGTACGCCCCACTTGAACAGCCGCTTGCACCGCCGGACCTGGTCGTTGATGTGCGACCGCGACCAGCCCTTGGCGACCATCGCGTTCTGCAGCCCGGAGAACCAGCGCGGCGAGAAGTCGCTCGCCGGCTGCGTTGCCGCGCACCCCAGCAGAACCCCGAACGCCTCGACGTAGTTCGACAGCTCCCCGGTCTGCCGACCGTCCGGGCCGACGTAGTAGGTCGCGTGCGCTTCCAGGAAGGACGCGACCAGATCGCCTACCAGGAGCTTCGCCGGCGCTGCTTCCCTCGCCGTTGGCGGGGGAGCCCCATCCCGCAGGTAGGTCGCCAGCAGCGCTCGGTAGCGCGCCGTCGCCTCAGGACCAGGCTTCCCCAGGTAGTAGGTCCGCCCTTCGATCACAACGCGGCTCTGCCCCGTGGCCTTGTGCACGCCGAGCTTCGGCACGCGAACCGCGACACTCTTCGGAACCTCCGGCACCATGGTGAGCTCCCGCTTGGTAGTCGACTACCAAGCTTTTCAGGCGCTGCACCGAGCCAGGGGCGCGGGTTGCCGCAACGTGCGGCCAGCAAGTCGATAATGGTGGGCGTTGCAGGAGTCGAACCTGCGACCCTCAGCTTGTCGAGC